>JAABUS010000221.1_pt1 | contig 143753 bp, 55 predicted proteins | sample 5560161 | NCBI WGS metagenome assembly JAABUS01 (sample SAMN10711885, study PRJNA513376) | rock metagenome | isolation source: Antarctica rocks | place: Antarctica: Victoria Land, Trio Nunatak nord | collected 2016-01-04 | reverse complement strand
TTATTAATTATATACGTCGTTAATTATAAATATTATAAGATATATTTAAATATAACTAATTATAAATACTAGTAGAATATTATTATATTATGAAATAGAGAAGAGATTTTTATCTTTTTTATTTTTTCGGGAAGAGAATTAAAAAAAAGAGAAGAGAATAAATATAAAAATTATTCTCTTCTTTAAAGAAGAGAAGGGAAGGGAATAAAGAAAAAAACTCTAATTCCCCTCTTTATTCCGTAGCGTAGATATAACCTTTTATAGATATATTATTTTATTAGTTTTTTAATAACGTAGCTAGTTCTCTTAATATAAATCCTCTCGTTTATATAATATTATATTATAGGCGAGGAATAAAATCGATAATATTTAGAGTATAATTTATTAAATGAATTATTATAAAATTAATTAAAGATTACGAGGGTAAAAAAGTATCGGCGCTTTTAAGAAAAGTTTCGTAGACGATAAACTAGTTTATTTAAGAAAGCGAATAACTTAGCGTGAATAACGGAGTCAAAAATATATATAATCCTCTAGTATAACGACAAATTCCATACCTATAAATTAACTAAGGAGCGAAGATGGCCTCCTTTCGGAAAAGAACTTATAAGTAACACGGAATTCATCTTAGGCCACAGCTGACCAGAATAGGAAGAACGTCAACCGAGTCATAGATGTCCGGCAGACTTCCAGGTCCATGTTCCAGAGACGAGGGAGATACGTCAAATGGTAGAGTCTGAGCCCGCGGAGGCAGGTTAGAATCCGAGCCATTCCCTTGTCGAACGACATGTCCTGTCGGCGCAGACCAAGTTAGCATCACGAGGGCGGTGGGCACACAGGAAGTTTCCAATACTGTTGTGGCTAGGGTATCTTGTGGGCTCGCACCTGAGTGAGAGAAGATTAGGGCCAAAACGATCGCTGGTAGATGCATATTTTTCACACGGCAGAAAATCATTCCGCTGCGATATTGGTGGCCTAAATTGTTATAACACAACGAAGTATCCAATTCTCTGTCCCTTCCCGTGATTATCTTTGGATTCGCTCTAGCTAAAGGAGCAGAGGCTTTAGGGTGGGACAGAGCGGCGGCGGCCGATTTCGACTTCAGTGTCGATGGCCCGCTTGGCGGAGCTGGCGGGTACGGTCTCTGCGTCAATCTCTGCTATCGTCTTCTGATACTACTTCTTTGCCGCTTTTCTGGCTTCTACAGTATCTTTACATAACTCGCTATGGCACTCGGGATCATGCGTGATGGGAATATTCCGGCCCTCAATATCACGCTGTAGTTGCGCCTCGATCTTCCTGTTGTTGTCGTGTATCTTTTACCGACGCTGCTCCTCTCGTTCAAAATGGCTGAACCCATCGTCTCCCTTTCTGGTCGCGAAATAGCCTATCGCTCCTCTCAGCATACCGTCATTCTCGAACATCGAAAGATCAACTTCGTAATGATCGTCAGGTAGATCGAGGAGATCTGTCTTTATTAGTACTCCTTCACTTCCGGCGATGTAGTATTTTCACCTTTAGCCCTCGGAGGTACATACTTAAACTCCCTCTCCTCAAGCTCGTCCTTGTCGCCTAAGACCTCCAACTTTGTTATCTCGGTATAAGACGCCCTTGGCTTAGCTTTCCGTACAGAGGCACTTTTCTGGCTGGGCTTGCCAAGGTCATTATCGACAGGCTGTGGAGCCGGAGTCTGGAGAGCTTTGGCTTTTGCATTGGTGGTCTTCATTCCTAATGGTACCCGAATTCGTGGACCTGAGCATGTGGTTGTCGTTGGCTATCGTCTGTAAACCTTCTCAAAGCTCCGACTCACCCATTGTTGTGACGATTGCATTTTTGTCCCCCAGTCCTCCCTTCTTCGCCCCGGTCACCATATTTTCATTGCCTTTGCCATTGTCTTCAATCCGGCTTTTCCTCCTCCTCCAAACACTCCATTCTCGTTGTTCAGAGGTATCTTGAAAGGAGTCTTTGGCACTTTATCGCCTGGAGTCTTGGGCGCAAGCTGTCTGGTAACTTGATTGAGCGGCTTGACTGCCCCTGCAGCTTGGTACGCATGGACCAAGTTCTCCTGATCGTGTGCCGCGAGCATGTTATCTAGGTAAAAGGCTTCCGAGAATTTTCATAATAGTAATGTATCATTGCTGTAGAGCAGTCCAGAGCACCGTTGTAGTGTTTATTTACGGAAGTTGCTAGCCGCGCGTACAATTTAGCCGACCCTGCACCAATGCGGCCATCGCTCCTCTCGAGATGTTTCCTTGTTCCACGTAAGCCCCAGGTTCCGATCACTTATCTTCTAATTCAGTAACACCTTACTGAACATAATCCATCACCCAAGAGTCAATATTGAAAAGCGCTCGACATTGTCAACTTTCGTCAACCGCCATCATGTCTCTCGAGACGATCAAGCAGGTAGGCAACACAATCAGTAGTGCTACTGGTCTTGCTTGCATCACATGAGCAGCTAGCACTGAGTACTCATTACTCATGATAGCACTGTCTCATCAACAGTCATAGCAGATCGCTGACGTCGTATGTGACAGAAAATGAACGCTCTCCGTTTGCAGCAAGAAGAAGCAGCGAACAAGGCCGAAGAGCTCCAAATAAAGGTCAAGTCTCTGGAGGAGAAGAACCTAGCAAAAGAGCAGGAGATTACCTCGTTATCACATAGAAATCAACTGCTGGAGACCGAGGTCGAGAAACTAGAGGCCGGGATCAAGGATGCAAAATCGACGATAGAGGAGAGTGGCCAGCACGGCACGCAAAACGAAGCTCTGCAGAGGAGGCTGCAATTGCTGGAGGATGAGGCTGAGGAGTCAGACAAGAACATCAGAGAAACGAACGAGAAGTATAGAGCCCTTTACCACATTGTTGCAGAATCCTCCCTTCGTTTCCTGTAGACTGACCCTCCGTTGTCGTATAGGCTGCGTCAAACAGACACTAAAGCTGGTCACTACGAACGTAAGGTCCAGGCTCTTGAGAGTTTGTGTGACCAATGGGAGGAGAAATATGAGGAGATGGGCAAGAAATATGCAACAGTCAAGAAGGAATTGGAGGACATCCAGGTTGAGATCGGAAACTTCTAAATGTGGGAATGTTGCTGGTCCAGGACCAACGAGCGTGCATTCAGAGCTTTACTACGATACACAACGGTGTTGGGGAGCGAGGCGGTGGCGAGCTGCTAGGACTGTCCACTTGTTGTTGATCAACCAAGCTTGCATCCTTTACTCATCCCAATGGTTTTCTGACAGAGCGAACAATGTAGAAGAGTGCGCAAATTTTAATAAAGTCGCTAAACGGGTATCATGAGGCTTATGAGAATGCAACGACTGGCTGGCAATTATTCTCTCCTGGCTTTCGCCTTCACCCTGGACCTTGATCTTTCCTTGTGCCTGGTGACTTTTCTCTCCGCTTTACTCTCATATCTGAACTTTGGCTTTTTCCTCTTCACGTTGTTCCGAGGGTCCTTTGTCCACGTCCGTTTCGCGTTCTCTGGTCCTACTCTTCGTCGCCCAGCTGGCTTCGCTCGTGGCTCGCCGTTAGATTTGGTTGTACCTGAGACCTCGCTATTTTCCTCGTCTTCCTGCTTTGATTTATGCAACCCATCCTTCGAGACTGCTACGGCCTCCACCATTACCGTGGTAAACCGATCATCATCGATGAACTCGTTTTCATGGTCTATTGCTGGCTCTTCTGTTTCTGTAATGCCCTTCCATTGGCCCTGATCAGCTGCAGTCTCCTCCTTGATCGCATCTGAAACAGCTCCAGCTTGTTCTCTGAACAAGAAGTTTACGGCTTCCACATACTTTCTAAGGTCTGCTTTCCGGCTTTCTCGTAGCTAAATCACGAGAACAATTAGACGCTGTTTCTATTTCACAACCATCTAGACATATAATCTTGCGAGCAGTGAGCTTCTCTTCTTTATCCCTTTTCGCAGCCTCCTCCTTAGCATATTTCATTCGTTGCAACTCGCGTTTATGGAAGCCGGATAAGTATTGCTCTCTAGCATTGGGATCAAAGGCAATTTCTTCTATCGCCGATGTAACCTTCCGCTTCTTTCTCGGTGGAAATACCACAGGCTTAGTTCTTGGTCTAGCAAACATATCGTGTATGGTAGGAACAAGAAGTATTGGACAGGGTCCTGAAATCGCGCGCACTGCCGCGCAAATACTGTTTCGCTGAGCGCCGAAAGCCTGAATCCAAGCCCATCACCCAAGTTGGCCATCAGCTCCAAGTATATCACAACGCCATGCTGTTAAGGCAACTGGGTGCCTTTGCCCTGGCAATAGCTACCGCCAATGCATTCAAGGATACTTCGCCTTTCTTCCTCTTCTCCACCTCCGAGTATGCATCCCTTGCCGTCATCTCTCAAGCTCCGCTAACTTCAGACGCCGTATATCCTATGTGTGATTTGACACTCTTATTCAAATGGATGAAGAAGCTATAAACGCAGCCGGGAAAATCAACCTGTTCTTGCAAATGACAGAGCTTGCTGCAATCAGTGAGAGCAAGTCCAATGTACCCAAGGAGCTCACTTGCAGGCTTCTAGCCCCCTTTAAGGTCATTTATTCAAATAGAGGCAATTCATTGTATAGAACAAACATGGCCGGGTGGTACATCGAAGGGCGCAGATTCTCGCGGCTGACAGGTCGTGGTCTTTGATAACCCGATAACATTACCCTTGTGAGCGGTTCTATAGGTTGCCAAGAGTCCAGTATTGGTGGTTCGAAAGAATCGTTAATCTGATAGCTCTTGCATTTTCCTTTTACTGTCCCAAGGTTCAAGGTTGGATCACTACCTTGGGTTGGCTCTTTTGGGAGTTTGTTATTTCGGTTTGCTTCTAATATTGTTTTCGATCCTAAGCGAGATTGTTGCACAGCAACGACCAAAGCCACAACATTGCAATTTCAAAATGCACATACAAGCTACTTTGAATGCTCTGAAATCTAGCAATCTTGGGTTATTGCCAGCAACGCGTATAGCTATATAGGGGTTGAGGAGGTGTAATCCAACTTCATCCTTACGGTAGCAGTCCCTCACATGGTCAAGTGCAGCGACGCCAACCTGCGAAGGAGCCCAGGACCACACGAAGTCTACGGCTGTAGCTCTTCCCAAGCCGTCATAGGGCCGGCCCAAATCTCAAGAACAGCTTTTAGGAGGCCAAAGAGGTGTCTCGATTGAATCACACCTGTAAATCTTACGGATAGCTCGAGTCGGAGTACCGGAAAATCATTTGCTTCTGCCGCTGTGCTGGTTAGTCCATTTCATCGAGAAGTCCTAGATAGTTGAGCATGGATCGTCGGTTCGCGAGGCGTACTCACTACGGGTATGGAACTCAGGGGTGCTGGCTATGTCACTGGCATTGCTAGGCCGAAAGGTTTGCTTGCTTGACCGCCGGGAGGGTGCAAGACCTCCAATTCCATCGCCATATTGTGCAACGTGGAGGTGCGTAGCAAGCCGACGAAGGCTAGAAAGTGCGTGGCGAATAGTACCCATCTTATGGGACCAACAAAATCTGTGGCGACTTGCTTAAGGAAGAGACTGTATGCGCCGATTCTTACAGACAAGTCAGATTCGATCGAGGCAAACATGCTCAGTGTAGTCCAGATGAGATCCTTCCGAGATCGATCTAGTAGTCGAACGATGTCAAAGACTAGGAGATACTAGATGAGGAACATGTTTGCATTGCTGTATTATTTGTCGTTTGATGCTGCGTTGTAGCCGTCCACGTCGTTAGACTTGAAACTGTGTATAAAAGTCCAGTGCTTGACACAAAGACTAATACCGATTATACTCGGAACTTATATTTAATTAATATAGTATATTTTACTAGTATTAACGATTATTTAAATATTAATAAATATAAAATCTTTAATTTACTATAAAGACTAACGCCTAATTAAATATAATATCGCTACGATAATTTAAAATTCCTTGGATATATATTCCTTTATTTTCCTAAAGTCTCTCTCTTATAATAAGCTGAGATTTTATAACTATAAATTAAATATAAAAAAAATAATTTATCTTAAATAAGAAAAGAAAATTAATATAGAAGATTTATACGAAAGTCTCCTTTAGGAATTTATAGTTTATTTCGGTTATATATTCTCTTAATTTTAATAAGGAATCGAAATATCTTTATCTACGTAAAATCTTCTATAATCTCTTCGTGCGCGAGAGTTTCGATTATAATTATATATATAATTAGATAATCCTCGAATATCTAATAATAATATAAGGAAGAGAGGAATTATAAAGCGAGAATAAAACTAAATAAATCTTTCGATTATATAAAGATAGAGTATTATTTTATTTAATATTTATATATTAATTAATATTATAATTAAAATTATTAATTCAAATTTCTCTAATAAAGTTTTTCTACCTTAAAACGTAACTACCTCTAAATAAGATATATAGAATTATTAATCGATAGTATAGAAATCGATGAAAGAATATTTATAGAGAAATATATTAATAATTCTCTAATTTAATTTATATTAATTTTAGACTAATATTATTTCTTTAAAAGAAATATTCTTTCGTCTTAATTATTAAATAAGGTATTTAGAGTTATTTAATTATAATATCTAAAAAACTCTCGTTATATATTAATATACCCGATATATAGATTGTTTTTCTAATTATTAATTATAATTAAAAATCTTTAGAGTTAAATTAAAGACTTCTAGAAACTTTTTATTACTACGGGTAATAAATAACGGAATAATTTATTAATATTACTAATACGAACGAATTATATATTAATTAATCGATTTTAATATAGTAATTAAAATTATATATTTTATTTTATTAAAGATTTTAATTATATTAAATTTTTATTAAAATTATTATTCCTCTATTTAAAATTTTAGTAAATTATATTATTATAAATAAATTTATTATATATTTTTTATATTATATAAAAACGTTTTAAATTAGAAATAGAGATATAGTTTTTAAAAACTAGATTTATTTTAGATATTCTCTATCTCGTTTATCTAGAGTTTAAAAGAAGTTTTCTAGATATATTTCTAATATCTCTACTTAATTTAAGAATATATAATATCCGTGAAATTATATATTTTATAAATTTATTACTTCGTTTTAAGGAGATTTCTAAATAAACGAACTTCTCTATTAAAAATTAACTAATCTATTTATAAAAAGAAAAATCGCGTTTTATAAATTACACTCTTTATTTTAATATACGCGGTAAATTTCGTATAATAAAGTATTAAAACTCGGTTGATTTAGTAAATTTTACTCGATATTAAAAATAATATAAAATTTTATTTTATTTAACTCGGGTACCTAAAAAGACTCGATATAAATAAAGTATTTTCTTATTTTATATTCGCCTTCGGAAGATATTATTAATAATCTATATAATATTATTCGAGAAATAATCTAATTTTCGTTCGATTATTATAATTACTATCTAATTAAAGATTTAAAAGCGGGGCTAGTATTTTTAAAGAAAATATTAATTATTAATTATAAAACTCTTCGGTAATTTAAAATAATAGTATTAATCGATATAATTTTATAATATTTCGCGCGGGGCTTCTATTTAAAGAAGATATTATAATTATTAAAATTATTATTTCTCTAAAAGTCTATTATTAAAATAGATAATTCTCTATAATTTATTTTCGTCTATTATACTATACTTTAGAATATTACTTTAAGTAATTTTAGTAATTAAAAATATTTAATTATAATTACTTTAATAGTAAAATTGACACGAGGTTAATATAATAATATATAATATAAAAAATATTAATTATTCTATAAAGGATTTGGTTTTAATATATTAGAATTTAATATTACCCTAGGTTTAATAAAGCTAGCGGTAGAACTTAGCCCGATATTTTAATAAATATTAATAGTAATATTTATTATAAATCCTACCCCGTAATAAAATACTCTTTTAAAAGAAAGACGTTAACGCCCTCGTTAATACACTAATATAGGGTATCGTAAATAATAACGTAAATAACGTCTATATATAGAAAATTAATAGAGTAAATAAAGTATAAACGGTATATCCCTAGTTTTTAATTAAACTACGGATAGGCCCGTAGAGTTTTAAAATTTAATATAGAGTCTTAGAGATTTAGCTTAGTAAAAGTACTTTAGAGATATTAATTCTACGATAACGAGGTAAAGCGATAAGGAGGTATAAAAATAATAAAAATAACTAATAGTAATAACTATAGTATTAATAAAATAGAGGTATATATATTTAATATTAAAAAAGTATTAATACTAAAGAACTAGGGCCTTGAGTATATATTAATAAAATAAAGTCTTAGCGTAAATCTAGGTTAAATCTAGGTTATTTAATAATATTTTTAGAATTAAAACCGTTTTAGCGCGGAGCTAGTCCCGATTCGATTAAAGAGTTAAGTAATATAACTCTACGTACGATTATATAAATAATTTAAGACTATTAAAGAGTAGTTTTATTAATTCTCTATATAGTATCTCTTTAATATTATTATAGTACCCGTACTCTTAATAGAGTTTACTCGGAGGATTTAATATAGTTATTATTTCCTAATAAAGGTAGGTATACGAAGATTTAATATTAAAGTATTAAATAGTCGATTTTTTTATATATAAAAGAGTAGTCTTAATATAGAATCTATAAACTTAATATAGATTTATAGTCTTAGCGCAGTTTTAGAATAGTTAATAATTTCTAAAAATAGTTATTTACCGATATATTTAAAGTTAAAACTCTTTTAGCGCGAGGTTAATCCGAATTCGATATATTCGCCCCTAACGGGCTAGTTAAAAACTATATTATTATTACTATTAAACGAATATACTAAATATAACTAGGGTTAGTTATATAATTTAATATAGTTCCTATTTTTACTTTTACTCGTATTAAGTATAACTAAAATTAATTATATAATTTAATATAATCTCTTACTTTTATTTTTTATTAACGTAATTACTTTTATTAATAGGGTCGTTATTAAGATATAGAGTTTTTAAAAAAGCTAGAGCTAGAGCTACTAAGGAAACTATTAAGGAAACCGAAACTATTAAAGTTAGAAATAAAAGTGAGGCGGCTTCTAAGATAGCGTAGAGCCGCGGGCTACGATTTATTTTATTTTAATATTTTATTATTTATTCCTTCTACTAATATAGTCTCTACTTTTATTTTTATTTATATTAAGGTAGTTACTACTATTTATAATTATATAACTTCTTCTATAACTACTACTTCTCGAATTATTATTATAAATAAAATAACTTTTACGGAGTAAATAAAGCTAAATAATAAACCTACTACTAATTAATAAAACTAGTTAATATTTACTTTATAACTTAGTTAATAGTAGTAGTAATTATTATTATTAATAATATAGTTTACTCTACGGTGAAGCCTAGAATCGTAAGGTAGTTAGTATTATTACTAGTTAATTAACGAGTTAAATATTAAATTAAATATTAAACTAAGTATTAAACTGAGTATTAAAAGGATATATCGTTAATTAATATAATCGAGTTACTAAATCGTCGAAATAAATCGTATATAATAAAGTAACTAGTTTTACTACTAGTTAACTAACGAAGTAATAACGGTTATATTATTAGTTAATAAATTATTAACTAGCGAGCTAGCTTATAAACTAGTTATCGGTAAATTAATTAAATTACTAGTTAACGAGCTATAGACTAGGCGACTTTTTATAGTACGAATACGAATTTCTTATAGAGATCTTCTATAGTGAGGTACGCTTTTTAAATAAATTTATAAATAGGCGGAGGCGGCGAAACTACGCGGTATACTAGAGGTGAGGCTATATAGTATATAGAAAATAATAAAACTAGCGGAGCTAGCGGAGTAGTTTATTATCCTAATATTATTATTAATATTATTTTATATAAACGCGGAGGAGCTAGTTAAATCGGTACTTTTATTCTATTAAATATATATTCGGTATATAAATATTAATATAGTTAATTCTTAGAAGGGAATATCTAAAGGTATAGTTTATATATAAGTTTATAATACTCGCTATCCTAGGAGTAACGTATAAGGCGTATTATTAATAAGAAAGTTATATTATAAAATTTATAATAATAATAACTTTAAAGATCTTTAGCCTCGCTAAACGGGGTAGATTAACGCGATTCTATCTCGCTAACTATAAACGGAGTTTAATTAAATAGTAATTTAGGAATTACTTTAAACTATAAATTAATCTTCTTAATCTTTACGACTACGGTTATTACTATTATTATTATAGAAACTAGTACTTCTAGGGGAGCTAAAGATATTAAACGAATTAGAATTAATTTATAGTTTTATTATCGAAAGTTCTCTTATTAACTCGTTAAAATAGTTAGTATTAAAAGAGTTAGCGCTACTATAAAGAATACGTTTCTAATAGTACTATTAATAATTTATAACTAAGTATATAACGACTAAATCTAATAAGGCTACGCTTGCGTTTAAGGTATATTTAGGGTACTTTAATAAATAGGATTCTAGAATTAGTAAAAAATAACTAAAGGAGTTAGTTTATTTACTAGAAATTATTTCTCGGTAGTTAATTAATACCCTCGTTCGCGGCCTTATTATCGAACGCTCTTTTACCGAGTCGTTAAGGGAATTAATATTATTAGAAAAATTAATATTTCTAGTAGAGCTAAATAAGAAACTAGTTTATAATTTTATTATCGAAAACTCTCTTACCGAGTCGCCGAGGGAACTAGCGCTAAGTAGGTTATTAAAAGAGTTACTATTAAGGAAACTAGTATTGAGGAGGCTAGCGCTAAGGAAGTTAGCGTTATAGTATAGATCTTTCTACTCTCCTACTACCGCTTTATCTCGAATCGTTTAATGAGACACTCTATTTATTTAGTACTAGTAAACCGACGTATTAACTCCTTTATATCACGATTTAACTCGTTAATAAACTATTTAAATACTACTCTATTAAAATATAAAAGTAGAAGTTATTATACTTCTTCTTCGCCGTATTATTAAATTATAGCGTTGACGCGATCTTTAAAATCGTAGACGTTTTTATATTAATTATTCTTATAGCTCGTAGGGTCGAAGAATTTAATATCTTTAACTTTAAATTTATTCTAAGTCTTAAATTTATTCTAAATACTAACTTTAATACTAGAGTCTTCTATTCCTATTAAATTTTAAAGATCTATTAATCTACCGGTATTTTTTCTCTATTATTAAAGGGTATTTTAAATTAAGGGTAGTTCTATATATTTTATAATTTCTTTAAGAGTTAGGGTCCTAAGAGTATACTAGCTAATAACCGCCTTAATAAATAATATTTTAATATAGTACGCGAGTAATTCGGGAGATATAGTTACGATTACTCTATTAAATTATTAAATACTTAAGGTAATTAGGCTACCCGGAAGAAAAGAAAGAATAATAATATCCTCGTTATTAACGTTAAATTATTAGTAGTTAGGTTATAACTAAATAGTTAAATTACTAGTTATTAAAGATTTAGCGAATTTATTAAAATTAAAGATTTAATAGAATTTCTTTTAAAACTAACTCTATTAAAATCTATCGAATAACGAGGTCTTTATAATTAAAACTATTTTAGCGTCGCGCTAGGCTATAGTAGATTTAACTTTTAAATAAAAAGAAATATTTAAAGAGCCGAATAAAGATATAGAGACTCAATACTATATTAAGTTATAAAGACGTTAGTTCGGTAATTTAATAAAGAGATTAATATCGTCGTTTAATAAATTATATATATAAGGTTTATTATTACCGCGGAGTAAACTATAAATGAATTTTAAAGGCGATATATTAGAGAAGCCCTAAATAACATAGATATTAAATAAATTACTTTAATAATTTAATAAAGAGCTCCGAAGTTAAATACGATATAGAAGTATTTAAAAGTAAAATAAAATAACTAGTTTAAATAGATATTAAATAGAACGTAATTTAAATAAAATATAGTTTAAATAGAATATAATTCGAATAATCGTTTTAAATAAACGTTTTGAATAAACGTTCTAAATAGATATTCTAAATAGACAGTAAATAGGAAAGGCGGAGGATATAATTTTAAAGAAAGAGCCGGTTTAGAGATTCTAATAAAAGAGGCGATACGGAAATATTTTTTAAAAAATAACGGAGGACGAGGTTCTTTAAATAGGTATATTATATATAACTAACTTGAATAAATATTTTAATAGTCGATAGTATAATTATTTATACTACTAGACTATATAGTTAGTTAAATATATATAACGATATACTTTAAATCGTGGATCTAGCCGTTACTACTATTTAATATAGAGTTAATATAATAATATATAGTATAAAAGATATTAACTATTCTATAGAGGATTTAGTTTTAATATATTAGAATCTAGTATTACTCTAGGTTTAATAGGGCTAGTAGTAGAGCTTAGCCCGATATTTTAATAGATATTAATAATAATATTTATTATAAATCCTACCCCGTGACAAAAATTATTAATAATATAAAAATATTAATTATTCTATAGAATTACGAGCCTAATATACTAGAAAGACAGCCAAGGCGCTAGTTCTAGAATAATAAATATCGAGGCTTAGTTTAATAATATTATACTCACGGAAAATAACAAGTGAGAACGCCGCCTAAAACGGCGCCGAGACTATCTCGAGTCGGGTGCCCCACACAGAGTATCCGCGTCTTGACTTCACCCGTTGAAAGGCTTCTCGGCCCGAGGATCTCCCGAACACCGCGGCTGTCACAAGAAACCTTTCTGAAGCTGGTGAAGGACAAACCAAATGCAAGTGCCTTCCACTTGAGATTGCAGTACCAGTCAGCATACTCTAGGGCATTATAGCAAAATGATACAGAACCCTTACACATTGGCGGAGATATCGCGGGATATCTCAGGCTCTTCAGGCAAAATCCTCTCTGCCGATGTCCACGCCGTTGCAGGATCAAAGAAGAGGAAGAGAACGGAGCTTGTGCTCGCCATTGACCGCGAGGGTGTCAATATCTATGATGTAATCTTCGCCTAGTGTCTGGAATTGGCCTCAAGAACTTACTAAGACTTCTTCAGATTCAATCATCTAAGATCATCACGTCTTACGCAGTCTCTCCCCAAGCGGTCTTCACCTGCCCACCATGCTCCACTCGATACCGGAGGCAGGGGGCCGACACGCCCAGAAGATACACCTACTGTTCTATAACATCTCCAACGTCTCGTATTCTCTGCTTCTCCGAAGTTTCCGGTACCAAGAAAGAACCCAAGGGCCAAATCTCCTCATCATCAATCAGTCTGAACAAGAAAGCGAGTCCTATAGTACACTTGGATACTTTTCATGTCAGTTGTAGTGAGAATGAAAGCATTTCTGGGAACAAATTAATAACAGTGCATGAGAATGGCACGGTCAATTGCTATTCGGAAAGCCTCCAGTCTTTTGAGTGGACCGCAGGAATTCAGCAGGGTTATCCGGCGCAGGAAGCAGCTGAGAGTGCCCACGTGGAAGTCGCAACAGCATTGAGTGTTGAGCAAGCAAAGAAGACGATGTTGAGGAACAGGGAAGATTTGCTGGCAAAAGTGGAGAAAAGCTCTGACGATCTTGACGGTGCTCTCCTGCTGGTGGTGTCTCGATCTCGACAACAAGGGAATGCTAGTGAGAACAATCACCTGGCTCTCCAAATTTTCAGTCTCAACGCTCCAGACGTAGAGACTAATATGAGGTCTTCTACTGGACGTTATCTACATCAACTTACATCGTTAGTCATCCCTGAGCCGCAGTCGTTGCAATCGAAATCATCTCAATTCACTTTGCACGCCGCAAGTGGGACGTTGTATCAGCTCGACGAAAGAGTGATGATCATCTACGATCTTACTGGATCCATCCCCCAGATAGCTCATGAACTGAAATTGGGTTCCACCTTTTCGTCGTGTCTACACATATCCCCTGGCCTTCTTGCAAGCTGCACTTCTCGGAGACTCACGATCGTTGATTCTACATACCATTCATTGCAGGATTCCTTTTCCTTCTCCCATAAATCCGGAGCGTCCGCTGCTACAAGGACCTCTGAGGCTCCTAGTGACGAGCCACCCAGTGAAGGCGACGCAAAGCTTCTCTCATACTTTGCTCCATTGGGTCTTGTGGTTGCACTACAGGGGCGAAAAGTACTAGCATTCCAGCTGTCAAGCGCGACAACACAGGGTAGGAGGGCTTCCAAGCGCAAAAGAGATGCGTCTTTGGCAGCCTCGGTTGGCAAAGGCTATTCTTTGGCAGTCAAGAGAAGCCTTGATGATGATACATCAGAGCGGAAGATCAAATCTTTAGGAACATATCTGCCACCGATCACAGCAAGTGACGGTAACCATCTTGGCGCTGAACTTGACACCAGATCTCCTCAATTTAGCGCAGAGCATTTCCAAAGAGCCACACTTCGAGCCTTGGGCTCAAAGAGCAGTCCGGTCCCCGACAAAGGCAAAGTCTACCAGTCTTTCAGTAGGATGTTCTCCGTGGAGACGGTTCATTCGGCTGACGTTTCGGATACCAATGCTCCTCGGAAGCTGAAGGTCTTGTTTCTCCAACGCGAGATTTGCAACTCGCTAATTGAAGCGGGCTTCTTCACTGCACACTATATCGAGATGGCAATGAAACATCACGGAGCGATGCCGTTCACTTCGAACCTTGTGACTGGAGCGCTGATTCAAGCCCTTGCAGGATGGGATCGGTCACTCGAAAGTCTGTCATCTCTTCTAGCCAGTCCTCTTCCTTTAAGCTCGGAAGAGCTTGTTCATATTCTAGCTATCGTTACCCGCAGCGCATCAGGCCCGGAAATTGAGGAGACGCCAAAATTTCTTACCAACGGTGGCTCGGGAAACAGTGATGACAACAACTCCAACAAGATACAGCTCACAAATGGTGAAGACCCAAATAATTCATCGTCCCAAGGGCCGAATGGTAGTGAACTAGACCATCACATACTTAATCTCACTCTGAAAAGACTGTATGCAATTCCATCAACGTCAATAGGTCCAGCGCTCAAAGCAGAGTTATCGACACAGCAGCTCCGTGTACTCGTCGACACGCTTCGCTTGGAGATCGCTCGAAATGGGTGGCTCTCCCTGTACGAGGATGATTTTGAACTAGTCGAGTCCGGCATTCAAGACAACAACCAGATTTGCTACATTGCGCACCTCTTCAACTGTGTAATTGACAGCGTTGGAACTGGCGGCTGGGTATTGGGAAATTCCACGACTGACCAATTCACCGAGACGGCGAATACGATAGGCTACATGAAAGCTGAGATTTCAGCTGCGCTGGAGGGGATCGAGGAAGCTACCTATCTGAAAGGTATGCTTGGCGAAATCCTACTTTGCGGCAAGAATTCTCGTCAACCATCTATCAAACCACCAAGACCAGGTCAAAGTCAGATTGCAGCACTCTCTATCAAACCTTTGACTATTGCGCTCAATGATGAGAGTTCTAGCGTACTGCCGCTGGGACTTAAGCCAGCTCCACTCGTCTCGAAGACGAGGGTTGGAGCCGGTGGTGAACTGGTGAGGCGGAGCGCGCGAGACATTGGGAGGCTGAAGAGTAGGGCGGTTGGTAAGTATAGCTTTGATCGTATAATCATTTGATTACCTTTATCAAAGACCTACTGATTCCCAACGAATGATACCCTGGCCGCCTATTTTCATAATTAATGACTCGTTCCAAATCACGTTTTGGAGTATTTTCTATTCATCTATGCTTTTAGAGTGCATTGACCGTGATACGAATCGATGCTTATTCTGGACAGGCTTTCAGATATCACTGACTTCACAGCAAGTTGTCGAGCTATTGCGCTTCATGTCTTCATCTTCACATGCCTTCATTACACGAATTCTCGTTCCATGTCTCTTTCTTTCACAATACATCTAATTCCAAGTCATGCTTTGCATTGATATTCTTTGCCATACCTCCTCCAAATGACCATGCGGCATCGTCTCGTTAGATACCTATATGAATACATAAAAAACTAAATACAAGTCTTGGTCCATGAGTGGCACTCCGTCGAGCCAGTCGCCCAAAGGAACTTCAGGGTGTCTTCGGCGATCTGTGTAGTCAAGATTGGGCCAATAACGCAACGTCTACGTACGCCTGTGACAATACGAGCGTTTGTTGAAGTCTGGGGATATGGTGGATATGCGGATCCCGATCTCTAGAAGATGATAATCCAAGCGGCAGACTACATCGCAGGTATACTGGAGAAGCTGATGCTTCGACGAATAGCGGCGTTCGCGGGGTTTTATGGACCGATTATCGAGTTGACGAAGCATGTTTTGGTGTCCATCGAAGTTCCCTTTCCTGCAGAACACCAGGAGGCTCTGGATAGGGCCAAACAAGTAGCCCAACCCCATGAACACTCAAGAGGATTCATTTATCCTCCGGTGAGTTCCACTGCTGAACCCTATCCCTGCATTGAGTACGAACTCGGGGTAAGAGCCTTCAAATCTGCTCTCTTCCTATACATCTCACATCAATTCCAATGCCGACATCGCCATCCTTTCAAGATGGCGAGATGCAGCATTAATTATGCCCACCTAAGGCGCGAGCATGGGAGGACTGCGAAATGGGAGGCGGTTAACCCAGGGTATCAGTACAAACGAGTCAACAACTCCTACTTCCGGGACTCCTACAAGCAAAGAGCATTCGCAACAATCCCAGGCCTAGCGTTGTTGCTGGAGCGCAAGAATACTGAGGAAGATCTCGGCTTGACTGGCAATATTATTACAAACAGGGGTATCACCAGCAGTCGAATGACACTGATCCTTTTCACAAGCATCTTCCCATGTCGGCCGCCTCTTGTCCAAAGCTGGAAGATGTTAAGAGGATCGTCCATGGGCTGGGTGATATACAATGGAGGTTGTATGACGAGGCAGATGGGACCTTCGTCGAGACCACAGTTCCGGACAAGAGGCCTGTGAGCTGCTTTTCCAGACCCAACCCTCGGCCTTGCTAACAGAATCCCATAGGTCTTGAAGAATTTGGCAGCATCAAAGGCACTCGTACACACGACCCAACCACCTTCATCATTCAATTTGCGATGGCCATTGCAATGGCTAATTCACTCCGATGCAAAGATGAAAAACTACTCGCAGTCGCTAGGCAACTCGGTGAGGGGTACACACCACTACAGAGTTTGTGCTCGTAGATTTTTTGTTCTGAGCTTGTATTCGCACGAGAAAAAACCCTTTTCAGCTCACTTAGAACAGTAAATCTAAAACATTTTCTGCTTGCGATGCAGTCGAGAGGCAAACAAATAACACCCGCCGGCTTTGGAGGCACTGGCAGACATTTGAAACCCATTTCCAACGATCTAGTAAAAAATGGCCTCATTGGCCTCAATTTTGGCCATCAGAGTACATATCAGGGCGACTACACCACCTTTCCCCGAATTCGCTTTCACAAGTATTACGCAACAAAAATTGCTTGACTTTAGAGGACTGTCGCGTGGGCTTCCGCACCACTCCAGTGGAACCAGTGGACGCAGTTTGGTGCCAGCGACTTGTCGATGTGTACGATTTGCTCGCGGCGACAGCGAGGCAATCCAAGCTGGCATCGAGGCAACTCAATCTGGTACACGTCTAAGGTACCGTCTTAGGGCCTTAGATCTACAAGAACGTGGCTTACCTTGCTAGAGCTGGCTGAGGGAGTCTCTGATTGCGTGAGTTGGACTTCACTTGTGATCACTCATTTGTATGATTCGGAGACACGCTCTTCTCCAGCTCTCCTTATTCTGGATTACCACCAAAATATTTGTTCCAGAGCTACCAAAAGCCTGGAACAACGCACAAGGTGAATTCGGCGACCTCATATACTGCTTGTTCATATTGGAAGCGAGGGAAGCGGCATCCTTGATGTCAACGATACAAGTACTGCTGGTGACAGGGCTTGCCAACCTTTTCTAACCTCGATTGAAAATCGCTTAACATCGAATCAAACATCATCATCCCGGACTCAGCCGACGCTCAGCACACAAGAAAGTGGTGTAGCCAAGATGACGCCGGACAGAGCGACCAAGAATGCAGCTGCGGCGAGAGCACGGCGACTGGCTTATCTGTGGTCCAGGGGCATGAGATCGAGATCACGGATCATCATTGTTCAGAGAATCATGTCTTCTTCGAGATCAGCTCTATCTGTAACCCAATGCAATGGTATCCTCTAGACGCTTCGCAGATGAGGGAACATCGTCCAGATGGTGTAAGCGCTGAGATCTTGTGGCGGCTTGACGGACGGCGGACTTTTTGTTACCTGTTTCTCACTAAAATCTTCTTCCCATAGCCAATTACAGCATTTCCCGCTCTGTTCTCCTTTTTTTTCTTTCCCAGGCACTCTGATAGAGACCTCGAACAATTTGATGGCTAATGGTGTTGGTGTGAATATGCCTCCTTCTCATTTTGCTAGTATTCTCTCAAGACTGGTACCCGTCTCGAGAAGTCCAACAGCTCAACTCATACCTAATTACGAAACAGGCAAACGCCTATAGAGCGACGACAGGCCTCGAGCAACTTCTCTGGCGGTACCCTTGAGCAGCAACGGACCACAGAGCTTGGCGACGAGATGCGAGCTGTATCGTCAACATACACAGCCTGCATCAGAGATCAAAACCTGACATCAACCTGTCATCCACCGTAAGAATTTGTACCGCACGATGACCACCCTCGCCACTAGAGCAATCCCGGAATCCGACGCGCATCTCGGCAGCTCGATTCACCTCTCCATCCCTGATCTGTCTAAGCTTGACGTACAAATCATCCTCTTCGTAAGGTGGATGCCATCGGAGAGAGCTGTGCATGCTTCATTCGGGCTGTGAGCTTTTTGCATAGGCTGAGTAGACAACGGGAAGCATAACGCTCGTGCCTCTGACCTAGTGTCTGCATTGCAGTACGTCATTGACGTTATGGGGGCTCACACCACAGAGGGAGTCCAACCAAAATCCTCATGGGACTCAAACCAGGTATTGACCCTCACTCCACCGACCATGATGGAGATGAAACAGGAGACGAACAGCTTAGAAATGGTGATGATTATTTTGAGGAGCAAAATGGGGAGCGTCTACACGAATAATTCGAAAAGGATAACGAGCACCTTGAGGAGCACATTGAAGATGATGGGGAGCGTATAATATGACATTCGCGAGCATCAATGAGCATATGCGGGTCAGTGAGTCCAGACAGCGTCCGGGGCGCAAACACCAAATGTTAATCATTAGAAGGGTATCGCAGTACGTGCCAAACCACAAAGAAGACATTCGCAGATCTACTTCTATTCTCAGTCGAGTATTACGATTGCTCTGATAGATAGCTTCAAGTCACTGGGCTAACTACTGAGTATGTCTGCTTTGTGGGACTCCCTTCAGGCAAGACATCGCCAGAATCAAAAGTGACGTAAGTGAAGCCTTCACGAGCCTCCACCATCAGGAAATGGACACCGGTGGTGTCCAAAATTTTCTTGAACCGATCTCGTTGACAGCTCTTCATAATTTTTTACCATTTCCCTTGTCGCTTAGTCCAATACAGCCCTTGTGACTTTAACAGGCTTGGCTACTTAAAGAGCTCTTCGAAACTTCTGAAATACCAGCCCTCCTCGTCTGTCTGTACAATCCAACCCTCGTGAAACGCACCAGATTCCACTGCTGGAAAGGCTCTTCCGAGTCTCTGAAAAAGCACTGATCATGCTAAGTGACACTGAGTGCTCTCTCGTCAGTCTCAGCGATCAAACACCTCAATAACAATTCCATCTCAGGTCGCCTAGTTAACACCGACACGCGTGAAGAAGCAGCCATCCTTAATCTGATGGGATCTCCTCTTCTGAACACCAGTGGTCGCAGGCAAAGAGTGACTGTCAAGCCGCTCTTCTCAAAGAGAACGGTATCAAGGCAAAAGAAGAGATTAAGGATTACGATCAGGCATTCATGCTCACACTATTCCCAGTCTACCCCCAAGATCCACACAGTGCAGCTTACGGTATGTGCAAGAAGACTTGGGTGAGCAGTGGCGCAGCTTCAGTATCTACTAACTCGAACACAAAATCAATACGGGAGGAGCTTACCAAATCTTCCTCATGATTGCATCATTTACCCACACGGGCTGGTCAGCAATAATTCACGTCATTCGATGGTGACTAGAGCAGTAGAAATTGCCCATAGCGTGGCAAAGGGAACCAGAATGCCATTGCGGTGACTGGCGGCTTGCAGATTGGAGTGACTCTATCAGCACCAGCCCATAGCAGTCGCCGCCCGTTCCGCCCGTCTCCACCTCCGTTCAATCCATCCCGTCTGACCATTCCTCCCGGCCCCCCCTTCCCCACCTGGGCACTGGGTGCGTACCAGTAATCCAGCGTCTGCCAGTGAACGTCGACAGAAGCCGCTAGGAGTATACTTAGGTACATGGAAGCAGAGCGGCCCGACTGCTAGCGGTCGGAACGCAGTATATGGTAGTCGCGACAGAAAAAATCGCATCAACAGGCGGATATCGAAAGAAGATGACCAGGGTAACGTGATTCGGGGTGGGAATTTTGACACCAAGAAGTATGCATGCAAGCCTGAAACTATTGACTACATCGAGCGGTACCGTGGAATGACTCGGAAGCAGGTGGGTGCGGCCATTAAGCCACTGCTTGATGCACCTCCGCCGTCGCCCCATTTTGGGTATAGGAGGACTGCAGGGGCGGGGACTGCTGGGGCTACTAGCAGTCCCCCTGCTGCTGCTGCTGCTAGCAGTGCGTTGCCTGTCGATGGGTGTGGGCTTAGCCCGATAGGGAGTGCAATTTCGATGATCACCGATGACGAGCGCGCGGGAAGGGATTTCTATAGTATGAGAGGAATCTGGGGGGAGAGGAAGATAGCGATTTCGATTCTTGGTACGCATGAGCCGTATGAAGTGTGGTATGGGTGGTGGGTTGGCAATGTGAGTAGCTATGGGACCTACAAAACTTCAACAATGGGTACCATTGGAGTTTGGAACCCGAGATGGGACCAACAAAGTGAAGTAAGATGTCGCGATTTACATATGTAGCAACTGGACTGATCAACGTTGCACAGAGTCACGAATTACATCAATAACTAGCCTCCAGAAGACTATAAAGACGCCTACACGATTGTTGAAAGAATTGTAGCCCAGGCCATACCACTCAAAGCTCAAAGCGCTGCCAACGATTCACCCACATCCTCCCCAGGAGTACTCGTACACACACAGCCTGTGTCTGGAAACTGTGACAATGGGCTGTTGAAAAGCTTGGTCGGAGAGATGCAAGGTGTGTTGCAAATAACAAGCCTACACGTTGTGGACTTGGTACAAGTAACCTCCGATACGTGGAAGTACGATCCGCCAAAGATTCACCCACATCATCGCCAGAAGTAGTTGTACATACACAGCCTGTGTCTGTAAGCTGTGAATAAGTACTTCTGACTAGTGTCAATGAGGTTGTCGTTACAGCGCGCATGGCAGATGCCTGGTAGAACGTTTCTCGTTCGACATATGAATCACGCAAGCTTGTTCGAGCGTCTTGACATTGATGTTTGCCTCGATCAAAAGATGAGGTGCAGGATCAAAGAGTTGAATATGAAAGACCAGGATCATTAAAAGACACGGTGCCAGCTTGAAACTTAGAAGTGATGTTAGTTGGCTGTGTGAAGAAGAGGACTCACTTCATGGAAAACTGAGTGGGCTGCGTCCCGCGATCCCTCAAGACCGACGTCTCAATGAATCCAGTATGAAGCCATCAGGACAGCCTTCAAAAATGTGATGTCGCTCATCTGGGGCCTTGCAGCAACAGGAAAGTCCGATACTCTGGCCAATCTCCTGCTAACCTCCTGCACGACCCAAACGAGAAGGCCTTGCATGTCGCAACTTGGAAGGGGCGGTAGACGCACTGTTGGATAGATGTGTCAAGCAGTGGGAGCTCGCTCCGCTGCAGCACACAAAGAATGCCCCCCATTTCGTCCTCCTGGAATCGGAGAAATCAATCATGGCCCACCATATTGAGAAATGGTGACAGCTGTGGTGATCGCTAGCGCGATCACCACACGCTCTAACGGCTATTTTCCTCCCCCCATCACTTCTGATCCCCTTTTGTTCTTTGCGAACATCTATACCAGCTTTCTCGCATTCCTTTTTCCTTCTTCTATACTGGAAAGACCAGGCACTCTCGACAACTACCGGCGACATTCATTAGTTTCTCCTCAGTTTCAGTGCTATAGAATTACTCGATACCTCTCATCATTCGTACGTCTTCGGCGGTGACGAACATGCCCAAGACATCAGCATACTATTGTCCCATGGGACACTCAAGAAAGCAGAGAGAGCCTTGCGAGGACCCACTGTATCAAGACTTCCTCAAGGCCTACAAGCAATTCAAAGCCGACGGAAATCATCTTAATATTCTACCAGCCCCTCCTATTATAGCGAATCTCAAGTCACCTTCAACCACTAGTATATACATAACATTCCTCTTTCTCCAGGAATTTTATCTCACTATGGAATAGTAGAGGCCAAACGGCAATTCCAAGAGCAGATGACGGAGACCTATTATCATCTAGCACATAAGGCCAAGGTATATTCATATCCAGATACATTCGCTTTGTTCCTAACGTTGAGTGCAAAGTCCACCATAATGATGATAGCTATCGAGTCGTACGAAGCCATGAGCGATGATAACATGAATTTGGCTGAAGGAGACGAAGTCCTTATGACCTCGGAGCAAGCGGACGAGGACGCATATATGGTTGCTATGAAAGGAGAAGAAATAGGACGAGTCCCTTGTAAGATCTGTCCCCGAATTTCTAAATTTGCACATCTAATACAATCAACAGTATCCGGCTGAAAGCGACAGATCCTGCGACTGAAGTCACGGGAGCGGATCCTGAGTTCGAATTTCTCCTCATCAACCTTCCAGCACACATCTCAGTGTCAATTTTACAGACCTTCACCCTCTCCAGCATGTCCACAATGGAAGCAAAAGACTTCGATATCGAAACCCACACCGCGAGAAATGCGGCACCTGCTCCAACAAATCACGTCGGTGCCAACTGCATGGGAGTTTTAGTACCTGCAGACATTCCGGACTCTTATGTGAGCTACAAGCTACATATGGTAGCGAAGAAAGTCAAGATAACGGGGAAGTGTAAAGCTACTACTCAAAAGCATAGTGTAGATGAGGCCTCAGAGGCATTAGAGACCAAGAGACGGCGGCTCTCATTTCCTCTCTGAAAGCGCGAGCTCCGGTGAGGTGTACAAAATAAGCGATGCTGCCACGAACTATACTCATTATGAATCCCATTCTTAAGTCCATCTCTCAATCCAATGCGCTCGTCGCGTATCAACGCTGAGTGTGTTCCGTTCACCAATTACGCAACAGGATTGGGGTGCCGCGCAGGGGTGTTGCTTCGTACTAAGCAGTTGGTCTATCCCGTGAGAGCATTGGTCTAAACTCGGAGGACCTCGACCTACTCATTCTTCTGGCAACTTGAATGAGAGAGTTACATGATCTGCTGTCAACTGTTTTGACCACCATCACTATCCGCAATTGCCCGCCACCTCCTCTCGCCACACATACACACACATCTCATCAGTGCGCAGCAACCTCAATCTTCCCCACCGCCGCCTCCTCCTTCTCCCTCTTCATCTGCACCTCAGCATGCCCGCTCACCCCCTTCCTCTCTTCCTCCTCCTCCTCCTCCTCCTCCTCCTTCGCCTCCGCATCATCATGACCCGTCATCGGCTTAAACCCATTCCGAAACACGGGGCTCTCCAGCACTTTCTGCCAGTCATGAAGCATGAATCCGTTCTCGACAGAGCATTTCACCTCTTCACCGCCGCGGGGCACTATTTCTTCGTCGTAGGCGCTTATGGCGGCAGATAATGTGGATTGGTTGCTCAGGATGGAGGTAAGGGCGGAGAGGAGATGCGATACGTCGCAGATGCAGTGGTTAAGGCCTTGGCCTCGGTCTGGTTGTTGGGAGCAGAGGGTTAGAGGAAGGGGTTTGAAGTGAGTGGATGCATCGGACTCACATGGCGGCATTGGATGCGCGGCGTCTCCTACCAGCGTCATTCTTCCTCCGTGATTATCCCACGGTTGAGTGATCCAGTAACTGATATCTGCCTTGTGAACGGGTGTGTCTGGCGGGATCCATGTGAAGGCTGAGCGGGCGGGCTCGGCTAGCTCCGCTGCGCGTTCCTTGATCATAGCAAGGCGCTCGTTGTAGCCGAGCGAATGGTCGGGATTCCCGAGCCAGGCCATTGCGAGATGGGATACCCATGTTTCCGGGTGGTCGGGGCCATCAGGCATGCTGGAGACTAGAGATTTGGAAGGCTTTAGCACGGGTGGCCACGTGATTGAGGGGCTGGCAAAGGCCCTCTTTGGCCGGATAGATAGAGGTTCAGAGGTGGTGGTAAGAGTAAAAAAAGTAGGAAATGGCTTGACTGGAAAGCATGAAATGACCGCTGGCTCAAAGCCAAGTAGCTTGTAGGAAATTGCTGCCTCAAGTACTTGGCTTTTTCTGCATCCCCATAGCAAACAGTCATGTTGTGATGCCAAATAGGGAACTTGCTCACTGACGCTTTGTCTGCGCCCGACATGGCGAATTCTCGAACTTTGGAGCGTGGACCGTCGGCGCCGAGAAGAATGGATGCAGGGATAATTGTGCCATCGCTGAAGGTGGCGATTACGCCGTTGCCGCTCTCGTTGAATGCTACATCGGAGAGATCCTTACCATACTGATAGACCGGAAGGTGACATTGTCAGCCTAGTTATTCTATCCCTTCTTCGGTCTCCATTTCACCACCTATCCAACTTCTTTTTGTGTATTGAAAAACACCAAGTAATGTGGCAGTAACGTACCTGAACATCGATGTCCTCAGCGCACATAGCCCGCATCTGACTCCTCGGAACCCTCAATCCCTTTGCATAGGGTACGCCTGCAAGTATAGCCCCCGTCTCACCATTGATAATGGGGTAAATACCACCCGCTTCCATGGGAACGGAGGGATTGCAAGAAGTCTCTGCGAGCTTTGCACACAGCTCGGGTGGGAGAAGCTTCTCGAGGCGGTCGAGGGACCAGTGGATGGCCATTGTCCATTCATTGCTCCGGTAATTGAGCTTCACTTCTTTCTCTACGATTGTGTGGCGAATACCCGCCTGGGTGCGAATGGTGTTAGCTGTGATGGTTCCAATGAAGACGGTGGCTTAACCACCCCCGACAAGACGAATTTTCTTGAGACCCTGAGCAAGTACCAGGCCAGTAATGCCTGATTGGCGATTAGATATCACGTATTCGTAGCCTTGCTGAAAGGCTGCTTACCAGCGCCGACTATGAGAACATGAAAGTTCTCCATGGTGCTCTGGTCCGCCATGTTCGCGGCTTTAGGCTTTTATTTCGGAGCAGGTGAAACAGAATGGGAGGGTATTGATGCCGAGGGGACGAATTGCTTTGCTTTGCCTTTTCTTCGACCTTTGGGATCTCGCTACTGGTCGAGGACAAGTTGTTCGATTGAGTTTTTCGGATGGCCGCGTGTTTATCTAATTTGCGAAATCTCACGTGAAGCGCGATTCGTGTTCTGGAGCCCGCCATGATTGCGTACTATTCGCGTATTCCTTGTTGTCGTCGCACTTGGCTCCGAAAGGTCTACTATGAGATGAAGTGTCTCGAGTGCTTCGGAGGCCGGCGCGCCGGTACGTTACGTTACGGTAGGCTATCTCTTAGTGTGTAAGGTACCTTAGATTCGGGTACCTTGACAGGCGTTGGGGAGGGCTCGGGGGCGTTAGAGGCCCGGAGCGGAATCCCTGGGGCCCGGCCGACCACACCCGAGGCCACCATGGTTACTTATCTTGCCCCAACGTTACATTGCATTTTTGCAGCTTGGTCATGGTGCGTTCTGCATGCTGGCCCCACCTTATCTACTGAGTCAACGAAGTCAAATTCATGTGGTGATGATGATGCGTAGAATCCCTGCTTACTCCACCGAAGCATCCTTCAAAAGACGCATGAAAGGAGATCTTTTAGTATGCTCTTCTCGCTCTGATTACTCAAAAGCATTTCTATCGGGAGCGGCACACTCCTGGCGGAAGCATCCTTCAAAGTACGCCTGAATTAACTGGCATGCGCTGAGCGTGATGTTTTAGTATCAACACTATCAGCACCGTCACATTCTTGAACAAACATACACGAATCACCGTCTTGCTTGACACTTCACACCATGGCGGTACGTGCCTTTCATTCGCCTGGTTTCGATCCTCTCGAACAAGAGTCTGAGTAACATCAGCTAACGGCGTTTCCCGTCAGGATTTCGCCTAGCTAATTGCTAGGTGCCGTCCGCTTCCTTCAAGATTGGGTAGTCAACTAGACCGTCCGAAGGCTGAGCACCTTCTAAGTCCGGTAAAGATCAATCGATCTGTAGCTTTCTGAGAGGAGCTGGAAGACTTGGCCAATCTTGCTATCGAAGAAGCGATTTCCTGGAAAGAAAAGACTTTGGCATTGAATTATGGTGATGAGTGTGTCTTAGCCTTTCTTCGCCGGTTTTATTTGTTCGGTTGAAAACTACCGTTCTAAACCAGCTCCTGAGAGTCCTACTTTTATAAGTGTCTAGTTGACGTGCCGCTTTTTCTACTTTGAAATTGGCCGTTGAACGCGTTCAATCTAATAAGACAATCTCACTTTTGCACCCAAATCTAATTACCAACAGCAATGCTGATTATTCTACGGTGTGCCTTTAGAACGACATGGGGTGATCCGTTCTCAGAAATTCGGAAAGGAGCCTGGAATCGGGAAAGCAATCCATGGACATGTCTGGCTCACTAGTATATTGGCGATTTGAGCTTGGTGGTCGCATGATCTGCTGCTGCGTATGAGGAAAAAAGAGGTTTTGCCGGATTGGATCATAAGGTTGATTTTGTGAATCCATGGGGGTAAGCAATCCAAGTGAAACACCAACACTCGGGCCGTCTGGCATTGTTGTGGAGGTGCTCTTGTTTGAGAAAGCTTCCCAAGATAGGGGGGTATCGAAGAAGCTGGCGGACTTGGCAAGTTGCCGAATTCAGAGAGCCGATACTGCTCACCGAAAGGATTACTCGTGCTTGGTGCATTGTACGCGTTGTTGCTCTGCTCCATCCCACTGTGTGGTGATGAGAGTTGTTGAGAAGTCTTGATGAGGTTGACGACCTCAAGAAGGCTCTTGAAGGCCCGCCCGACTTTGCGAGTGTGGTTGTTTGCTTGAGTTCTCGCATCAAGTTCTTTGTAAGAGGCGCACGTCCTCTGCAGTAGATTGTGATCTTCTTACGCTTTTGATTCATCATATGCTGATGATGGCCATATCACATTGGTTGTCAGCAAGCGAAATGCAGGCACCGAGAACGAATCGAGAAGACTGTAGAGCCGTGACGGGTCAAATTCGCTCGTGTTCTGTTTCGTAGACTCGGGCGAGGAGGTTTTGGAGCGTTTGCTCGACCTTCCAGAAGTTCTCGTGCCAGGTGACTTCGACGGGCTCTTTGAAGATAAGAGATCGTCAAGCTGCTCAATCATGGATGGTTCATGCTTGCCATACGAGATCACAACCAACAAGCAGCTTGCTCTCGAGTCACTTAAGGCTTGACGAATATGGCTTGGTTTGGGGCTCTTGCGGAATACGCAGATACGGACTGCTAGAAATTCGAGCTGCAAGTCGACGTCATGACTACTAGCAATTGGCGAGCTGAACACTTCATTGGCATTGGCCCAATGTCCAAGGCCTTGCTCAATACGGAGCAGGTCGCTCTTATATTTGGCTGAAGATCGCCTTGATGAATCTGCTGAGTGGAATAAACGGTAGATCTCGTCTTGTAGCCTAGCAAGGTCAATTCGAACGGCAAATGTAGAGTCGGCAAGGCCACTTTCCCCAAGCTCTGAGGGGGGACTGCAGTCAAAGCTGGGTAGCCAGCAAATAGACCCTCGCGAGGTTGAGAAACTTTTGTCTCGAAGGTATAATGAAGTGAAAAGCTTGAGGCGTTCCCGCGCTTCCTCGGAACTGACACCCTCGTGTGCCGAGTGCACTTGATGAAGACCTATCGTCCTAGCAAGTACACAAGCTTGCGCAGAAATTGACTCAGCAAAACCTAATGGATAATACATCTGAGCAGCAATGCTCTTCGGAGAAGTGTTAGTCGCTATAGCAGCGAAAGCTTTCGTTTTGGTAATGCAAGGAATACTCACTAGAAGCGCCAAAGCTTGGACATTGACTATTTTCGCTGCCATCAAGTCTCGAGGATTGCTAAGAGCAGAGCGGACGGTCAAAAGGAATGGTCGAACGAACTGTGAGCCGAACAGAGAGTCACAATCTTGGTTTGAGCTTTCCGGCCCAAGGACAATGAGAATTATAGTGTTGAAGCAGATAGCCCAAGCTTCGTCAGCAGGTGTGAATGGTCTACTATACACTCTTTCCACGTTGGACCAAAAACAAGATTGAACAAATATATCCGTTGCATAGTCGGTTTGCTGGAAGAATTGCGTTTGGGCCATCAATAGGAACTGCTTGGGAGGAAGTCGAATCGGGATGGGATCCGCTTGAAGATCAACGAACTCTTCAGTACCCGCTTCGAGAAGAATATGATCGAGAAGATTTTTGGCTGCATCATTTATAGCCGGCCTATTGTGTTTTTTGCTTCGTTGGGATTCATCTTTGGCGAGCGCCGGAGTCTGTATCTATTGTACCGATAGAAGGGTGTCGCAGAAATCGTTGCAAATGGCAAATAAGGTACCGGGGCCATGGTAGCGATCTGTAAAATTCGATGAAATGCGGACGATGTGGCGGTCTGTTGGCGGTAGACATGGACTGCCCTCGCCGAGCGGGTCATTAGCCGATAGTCCGCCTGAGCACTCGTCTTCTGTTGCTGCTTCAATGGACAATTTTTGGTTCTCGTCCGTCTTGAGTAGGGTATTCATGGAGGAGAGCTCTGCCTCGATGTTGCCCAAGCGATCCTCGAGACAGCCAACATTATTGCATCTGAGTTTGAGAACACGTTAGAAACATGATGCTATTCATGGAGGAAAACATCAAGTCGGAGAGAGACAGTCGATAGGATAGAGCTTACAACAGCTTGATGTGATTCACCCTCTTTCCTGGGTTAGAATATCCACACTCGACGCCATCACGCTTGCAATTCGCACACCGTGGCCTCTCACGCCCACAGCGAGTCTTCCTTTCACGAAAATGGGTACAAGCATTATCGTGAGTAGACCAAGATGTTACCTAAGGTATTGCGAGGGTGTCAGCTCGAGCAAAGGTGCGAAAAAAGGTATAGCATTACAGGAAGATTGAAAACTTGCTGCTAGGTTCGTCCGACTGTGGGAGTGCATATCCTTACCGCTTTTTCCGTTTTCTCCGAAGGTGCCATGCCAGTCAACGATTCTCCAAAAGCTTGTAGAAAGTGTCGTGGGCAATTGGGTCAATAAGTCTCGAAAGGGTGTTGATAGTGTTGGGGGCAATCGGGTCTACTTGGGTCTTTTTAAAAGAGAACTGAGCACATACTCGATACAATCGATCCGTCTAGTCCGAAGGAGCAATATCGAAGCGATCTTGTCTGATGTATGTACCCCTTTGCCCCACAAGCCGTCCCAAGGAGCAATATCGAGGCGACATTGTCGGAAGTATCTCCGTACATACCTTTTTGCGCCACAAGCCGACTGAGTATTGCCAATGCAGGGTACAGCACCAGACACGTGTAAAAACGGGCGAGTAAGCTTACTTTACAGTCCAAGTCCTGGCCCCTTTCCGCCTATTCAGACTGGCGTTTGTCCTGATTGGATGGGCGTGATGGGATCGCCATGTGGGGGCGCCTATCTAACGGTTGCAAAAATGTTGATGATCACACCTTGCACGCCCTCGCCCTGTTAACAATAAAATTCAACGAGAGGTCCCCTAAGTGAGCCCCCTAAGCGAACCCCTAAAATCCGCACACGCTAATTGCTCCGCTAAGCTAATATGATCCTCTATCTTTCATCACTTGCATGCTTCGCTGAGACCGCCAAGCTTAACGGCGTCGATTCCGAAGCCTGGCTGCGCGACGTGCTTACCCGTGTCGCCGGCGGTCACCCGATCAACCGTATCGTTGAACTGATGTCTTGGGCGTGGTCGAGGTAGCTGCGGCCTTTTCCGCTTTCGACCACTCACGACGTACGTGAGTAGACACGCGTTTCCTCAAAAGCTGGCGTTCAGCCAGCTAGTGCTATCTCAATCGCCGCTTTAGCGTGGAGCGCAGTCGTGTCGAAGATCGGGACCGAGCTGTCCTCGGGCTGCACCAGAAGCATGATCTCGGTGCAACCCAAGATTACCGCCTCCGCGCCGTCCTCTATTATACGCGCGATGATAGCACGGTAGGCTTCTTTCGATGCTGGTAGCACCTTTCCGGCCACCAGCTCCTCGTAGATGATACGGTGAACAGTTGAGCGATCCTCGACGCCGGGAACAATGACGGTCAACCCATGCTGTTGCACTAACCTTCCCTTGTAGAAGTCGTGCTCCATCGTGAAGGCAGTACCGAGGAGGCCCACTTTGGTAAAACCGGCGGCCTTGATGCGTTCCGCCGTTGGATCGGCGATATGAATCAAAGGCACGCTCACTGCCGCCTCAACAGCAGGCGCCATCCGATGCATAGTATTCGTGCAAATCAGCAGCACATTCGCGCCGCCTGCTTCAAGGCGCTGCGCGGCGTCGACCATGCGAGCTGTCAGGCCATCCCAATCACCGTGGTACTGGAGTTTTTCGATCTCGGCGAAATTAAACGACCATAGCAGGCAACGAGCCGACGCCGTTGGCCCAAGCCTATCACGAACCCCCTGATTGAGGATCCGATAATACTCAGCCGAGCTTTCCCAGCTCATGCCGCCGATCAAGCCGATCATTTGCATTACACCGTCCCTGCACGCTGACCTCGCGTGTCCTCACTTACCTCGCTGCCGACCGGGATAGAACTGCTGACAATCGGTTTCAGCCGACCAAGAGCTGCCTATCTGTAAGCCACTAAAGCCGGACGACGTGGAGGTCGCTGAGCGGACGCTTACGGTAAACCGTAAGAGCCTTAATGCTCTTTTTGGTCAAAGCGAGAAACTTGTTAACCTATTCAGTATCTTGGTGACTGTTATTATCGGACATATTGTTATTTGTAGCGAGCTTGTAAGGGTATAATTGATTGACGTATAAGTGAAATCAAGATGTGGAGTTGCTAATCTTTTTGGGTGAGCGATAGAGAACGGTATTTTGAGAAGGGGGATACCTTCAAATACTCGTTTCGTCTTGTAGGAAAGTTTACGAAGACTAAAAAATCCCGCAACGATAGCTGAGAGGCGGTTGCGAAGAAGTGGCTAATTGCACGGAGCGAAGTAAATCTACTCCGCGGGATAAACTTCCCAAAGAGGGACATCTTTACTACAAGTGATGTACCACTATGAATGATGACGTATTCGGTTGATGCCGTGTGACTACTTTGTTATCGTCAACCGCTGGGGTTTACTATTCCGCTTTCACTACAAACTAAGTTCGCCAAGAAGTGGCTTTTTCAGTAGATCGAAAAACTTGCTAACGATCGCCGATGATTAGAACTACCTGTAATCACGATCGCCAATGTTGTATACTACTAGCCTTGATCGAAGTAAAAGGTTTATTAAACTGGGGGCAATATGACTTTATCGTTAATAATCGAAAAAAAAGGATGTACGCTAGTGGCCTTATAGGGCTGGCCGAATGGGCGGTGAACCCTTCTATTGCCATCGAGGTTAATTCTAGCTATATTGCGTATTCAATAGGTCTGGAGTATAACCTGGGACGTCGATGGCCACCACGCCGGCATTCTCTGGACCAGCTTCGAGAAGGACGACTGCGATTTTTGCATTCTTGGATAGCTTATCCGCGAGGGCGAAACCGGCACCAATAATCACATAGTCGGGCTGGCTACCAGATGCGATGTATCAAGATGACCAAGGGGCTGCTACTGCGAGCGAGGCGTGGGTGATAAGATCCAACGAGGTCACTTTAGGGAGGCCCTCCACATTGTGCCTTCGAAGTGGGATGGTCGTTTTCTGATTAGACAGTCCTTCCGATTAGGGACGATCGTGCTTTGAAACCAGTTTCTTTGGAGTAAGGTTTCAAAATCCTGGACGCTCTGTAGGAGTAAGACGAATGTATTGTGTAATCGAAGGGCAAAGTAAATGTTTCATGCAGGGAAAAACAAGGAGGCACAGTTTCATACATAGTAGGTACAGGCGATCAGATGTGGGGGTATCTGCAGGTACACATGCGCACGTGGGCCACGAAATGCACGTTGCGTCAGCTCATCTTGGTAGACGCAACTCGGGTTCCGCGAGGAACCTCTTGATTGGGCCGCCGAAGAGGCTGACAGCTAAGACAAATGGGGTCTCGGCTTGCGAATTCCGTGTATGAATCCTCGTCCAAGCCTGCAGGATTTTGAGATTCTAGGATGATCAACCTTGCTTATCCTCACACTTTTCTCGAAATCAAAGAATCGAAATTTGAAGAACGGTCGCCTCAAGCTCCTCACACTTTTTGTTGAAATCAGAAAGGCAACTTCGAAGAAATTTTGCCTCAATCGGTCTTTATCACATTGATTTCAAACATTCTGCGCGGTGAGAAAAAAGTTATGGGTATGGACGAGCGGAAACTCTTGGTCATTATCGGTATCACCGGCAATCAAGGCGGCTCAGTAGCTCGGACGTTTCTCAATGATCCCGGGATGAGGTCCAAGTATCGTCTTCGGGGGATATCTTACCACTCTTCTTGGCAGCCCAGGGCGTTGAAATGGTCGTTGCCGACCTCCATGACCCAGCTTTGCTCCTCAAAGCATTTGAGGGAGCACATGCCATCTTCTCTATTACAGATTTCTGGGTGCCTTATCTCGACAAGAACAATCAGGCCAAAGCTCAAGAGCAAGGAAAGCATATCGGCCAATTCTCGTATGAACTTGAGTACGAACAGGGACGCAACATTGCCGACGCCGCCTCCAAGGTCCGGGAGCTGGAGCGACTTGTTGTGTCCATGGTATCTAGCACCAAGAAGAGCAGCAATGGTCGCTACGATAAGATATGGCACTTCGATAGCAAGGCTGACATGGTGAGTTACGTCAAGTCGACCTATCCAGACTTTGCTACGAAGATGAGTGAGTTGAACGTGGGCGTGTTCTTCCAGGGCTGGAGGTTCGCACCCATAACGGCTCCGCGGAAGATGGACGGTGAGTGCACGTCTTAACTATGCCCTGCAATCCCAACACACCGATACCCTTTGTCGATCCTCGCAATGACACCGGCCCGTTCGTACGTGCGCTGTTGACACTGAAGCCAGGCAAACAGCTATATGGCGAGACAGCTTTGATCAGCTGGAACACTTGGCTCGCGCTATGGGGCTGGATTATGGGTAAGAAGGTCAAGTTCGAACAAGTGAGCGTGGAATTCTATGAAGAAGAGCTGTCCAAAACCTTTCCCCAGGGCTTTGGAACTGAGATCGGTGAGATGTTCGAGTTCATGGGCGCATATGGGTACAATGGCGGAGATCCAGCGTGCAAGCGAAAGAAAGAGGTAAAACCAATGACTCATGCCCTTGCAGGGCCGTCTAGCCGATACTGACTTGTGCTTCTAGCTTGGCGTCGAGATACCAGGATTGAGCAGTGTCGAGGATTATATCAAGAGTGAAGACTGGTCAGTGGTGGGTGTCTGATGACCACTTGTGTGAGCGCTGCCAAAAGATGCAGTATCTGGATGACTGTAGAAGTCAATGTCACAGCCTCACAGTGACTGCTTGGGTGTCAACTATCTCTTGATTTCGACCGCGCGGAAAACATAAGTTCTCGTCCAAAGCCTGAGGTCCTCCAATCAACTAGCTGATTATCCTCGTGCAAGTGAAACGCCTTTGTGTGACGTACGTTCATGGATCATGCAGAGTTTCACTGTTCAGAATGATCGATATAAAAGCAAAGCCTAATCGGTCGTTGAAAGGGGTTTTGCGCTGCTGCAGTCTCAGCTCTTCTGTGTTTCATCGATCCCCTTCACAGCCACCACAAGTTTTCATCAGGTCTGAAACACAGAATATCGTAAGCGGGCGCACTGATCCAGCCCGAGCTTAGATCATAGTAGTTTTTGATTCGACTATCATCAAGAATATGGATTTTAGGAACGGGACCGGTGTAGTCATAGATTCTATAACGCATGGACCGTCGAGCAATCAGAGGTCGAATACACGCCACCAGCAAGCTAATACCTCCTCCTTGGTAATGGCGTTATGCCATCTCACCTCAAGGGACAAGAGCAGCGACAATTCTCAGCTCTCACCAAGAAATCTCTCCACCATCGTACTTGCCCCGAGAGTTCTCTTGTCCGGGGACGTGGATGTTGAGGAACTTGCCGTTTTGTGCCTTGCCTGACTCGAGGATAATCCTCTTAAGCTCGGTAACGCCAACCTCAACATCGAGGTCGGCGTACTCGCCACCCAGGTCGGTTTTCAGCCACTACAAGAGCGTCAGTATTGACCTTGTAATCAGCCCAGCCAATGGTGTTTGCTAACCCCAGGAGAGACGCAGAGGAAGGTGAAACCATCCTGTGCGTGATCCAAAGCGTACTGCGCATTCAGCATGTGCAGTGCGGCCTTGGATATCTTGTAGGCCTGAGAGGGCGCACGCTTATATTGCTCGGCCCATGAAATTGCTCCCATCGTCGAGGAACTGTGGCGAGAATCAGTCTCGCCTGACCTTGGTGCTGCTCCCATACACGAACAAGGACATACACGTTAATGACCTTCTTCTGGTTGCCCGTCTCGAGGAGCGGCAGGAAGGCAGCGATCACTCTGTGGGGGCCGATCACATTGACGTCGAACAAATGTGCTAGTTGCTCTGGTGGGGCGGTCTTGGTGCCGCCTGGGGCGAATGCCTGTTGGCCGGCATTGTTGACTAGGACGTCCAGTCCCTGGGTACCTAGCTTCGCCTTGACGTCTCTGGCCGCCCTCTGTACGCTCTCAGTGTCATCGACGGAGGCGGTGATGTGAACGGCGCGGTCTGGGCTCTTTTCAACGAGGTCCCGCAGAGGAGCGGATGAGTCGCTGCGAGTGACGGCGAAGACCTTGCCTACTTGGGAAACCGGCAGCTCGAGTAGCTGTTTGGTAAGCTCAAGCCCAATGCCTCGAGATGCACCAGTGACAAGGTAACTAGCCATTTTGATGTAGTGTTATTATGTTTTGGTATGTGGTAAGGAAATGAACCTAAGCATATACTACCGTCAATGCGAGTAGTATATATGAACAATTAAGCCCAACAATTACCTTAGGTATAACGCAACGGGCCAGCTCTGGCCCCTAGGCCCGCTATCCCCGAGGCCAACTATACCCGTCACTTCTGGTCCAAGCCCCGCAATCTTCAGCCTCATGCCCTGATGTCCGCCATCGGTTCTATAGCGCCATGTCAGGCATTCGATGAGTATGGGAATCATGTAGTATTCAATGGTCATCTAATTATGCGTATCGAAGATACAGGAATTTGCAAGTGACTATGAGGCTGAGGCCTCTGCACGCTAGCCCGACTGGCCTTAGTCACAAGGAAGCATGCGCTGTCAGGGAATGTGACCTCGAATATGCCTCAACCTAATGTATCCGGCGCCGCGGTACAAAAGTCTCTTGGATGGTTCTCACCATTTCTTACGCGTAGCAAAGAATACAAACAAAACCACAACACCATTGTACCAGCGCCATTAGCAATCGAACCCAGTATGATATGTATTGAAACCCAGCAAACGGTATCAGGCCATCGGCCGCTCATATCATAGCACGACACCTTTATCAGCCTTGGTATTATGCTCTTGGCTGTTGTAGATCGGACTAGCAAGAGGACGTTGCCTGTCCCCCCACTGGCCCTATTCCGAACGATCTCTGAGCCAATCGATCTCTCAAGGAGATATCCTCCCGGGCGATCGCACAGCTCATTGGAGAGTCGAAGCGTGCCAACAATATACGAATTAAACGTTCAACGTGACCCTGCAAGATGTATCTCTAGAGAGTAGTAACTCGACCGGCGGTCACGCCAGCTTACGTTAGCTCGAGCTACCAGGCCCTCTAGCGCCCGCTATTAGTAACCGTGAAGACTAAGGATAGGCGCCTTCTTGCGATCCCGCTTGGTCGACACCGATCCCCTTAACCCTTACCGCTAAGATATTCCCGATAACTAAAATATATAATTAATAATATTCTGAGACTTATAATAATATAGAATAGAATTATCTTAAAATAAATTAAAAACTAGATTCTAAAAATTTTACATTCTCTTTTAGAGAAAATTTTACTCGAAGATATTATTTATATCTTTATTAAATTGAGATTTTTTAAAATTTTTTATATATTTTAAAATATTAATAAACGAAAAGATTATTAAGAATATTAAGAATATTATTTAAATAGAATTATTTCTATAATTTTAATAAAAGATATTAAATAATTAATGAAATTACGAATTTAATATTATAAAATAGTAGTATATTATATACACCTACGCCCCGTTAAAGGCGCTAGTATATTATATATACCTACACTCCGCTACCTTTGTAATATTATTATTTATCGATACGGGGTTCTAATCTTAATATCGCGGGGTTCTAATTTTTAATAATTTTATATCGAGTTAATATTCCCCCGTTTTATTAGAATCCTTAAAGATTAGTTCTACTATTAAATCTAGGATTTAAAAATTATTTAATAATAAACCACGTAATTAATTTACGTTTTTTATATTATTATTAAGTCGTTAACTCTACGCTAGCGGTTTTAAATATTATAATTCTAATCTTTTTTCCCTTTCTAAAGAAAAGGCCTATTATTATTATAATATCGGGTTTAACCTCGGGATATCTAGAAGAATTTAATAATAATAATATTAATTAAACCCCCTCCGATAACCCCCGTTATAAAAATAATAATGAATTCGAAGGTATTATTACCCCCGAAGAGATTTTAGATATATAGTTTAAAGTTATTAAAGAAGAAAACCGTCGTCTTAATTAATAATAAAAGTTAAGGGTATTATAAATTTAAAATTAAAAACTATATAATTCTATTAATTTTATACTCGCTAGCGGAGTATTAATAGAATTTATTATTTATAATAGAGGTCCCCTAATTATTACGCCTACCGGTAGAATAATAATAAATTTAACTATATTTAATAGGGATATTCTTATAAAGGCGAAAATACTATACTTTAATAAAATACGTTTTTATAAAGGTATAAACGAAGGTGAATATTTATACTAATTCCGCGACGTAGATATTAAATTTTGAATTAGTCTTAAATATTTTACTACTAACTATTTTAAAAATTATATATTATATAGACTCGTTAAAAGATAACCCTTTAACGTAGTAGTATAAATATTATAATTTATATAGTTTAACTAGTATTACTTTTAGCTTTTTTAAAAAGTTTCTTTTTAATTTAATAATGGATTTAATTAACTATTATCTCTTTATTTATAAAAAGTAGGAGGAAGTTAAATAATAGTTTTATTAAAAAATATCGTTATTTAAAGCCTATTTTAAAGAAATAATAACTTAGTTACCCTCGTTTTTAGAGGAGTATAAGGTAAATTTCTTCTTAATTAAATTTAAACCTAAAATTAAAAATAAAATCTTTAATACCGGTAGTATATTTATTTAAAGGGAAGAAATTCTTACCTAGGTTATTATATAAGAAAGAATCTAAAATATATACGGTTAATAGGTAGTTTTAATTTTAATTCGGGTTCCTAATTAAAGAACCCTAATAAAGGAAAATTTATAATAAACCGAATTATTAAACCCAATACCGGCGATAATATTAAATAAACGTATTTAAAGGAGAAGGGTAATAAATATAAAACTAATATTATTAATTCTTCGTACGATAAGATTATTTATTATTATTATATAATAGAAGGCTATATTAAGTCTAAATATCCCGATATAAATAAACTAACTATATACGTCGGCGCGGTATTAATAAAAAATAATTAAACCTAATTTATACCTCGAAAAAAGGGTAAGAAAAACGATTAATAAAGATATACTCTTTTATTCTTTCTAAGGGTTAGATTACCCTTTAAGATAAAGTTAAATAACTTATTATTTTAATTAACTCTAAAGCGTAGATTAATTTAATTTTATAATAATTCGTTATTAAGAATAATTTAGAACTTTATAACGTTACTTTACCGCTAGCTAAAGTAATTAACGGGTAAAGTATATATTATTATAACGCGTATTAATTAAACTATTAAATAGTCGATAATTAAAGTTAAGGGCGTAAATATAATACTCTATTCTATATTATAAATTTTAAAGATTTAGACGTTATTCTAGGTATATTTAAATTATATTAATTAAAGATATTAATTAATTCTAAAGCGGACTAATAACGGTTTAAGGTTAATTCTAATAATTTATATATTAAAGAACCGGCTAAATTTACTAATAGTTTTAAAAACGAACCGAATATATTCGCGATCGTATATACTACGGTAGTATAAAGCGAATAGGAAGAACTTCCTAATTTAAAGATTCCCAAAAAACTTATAGGGTTTTATAATATTTTTTTTTATAAAAAGACGAGTACCCTACCTACTTTTGAATAAAGGGATTATATTATTAAGATAAAAATTAATAAAGAACCACTTTATAGGCTTTTTTATAATTTATTTTAAACTAAATTATCGGAGCTACGGCGTTATTTAGAATCTTTATTTTATAAGAGCTAGATCCGTTATTTAATATCTTTAATTAAAATACTTATTCTTTTTATACCTAAAAAGAATAATAGGTTATATTTTTACGTAGATTACTAAGATTTAAATATAATAATAATTAAAAATCAATACCCGTTACCCTTAATTACCGAGATATTAGATTATTTATATAGTTTTAAAATTTTTATAAAATTAGACTTAAAGGATACTTATTATAGGATCCGGATTAAGAAAAGTAATAAATAAAAAACTATTTTCCGAACTCGCTATAATTATTTCGAATATTTAATTATACCTTTTAGGCTCGCTAACGTACCGGCGATATTTTAAATTTATATTAACCGTATATTTATAAGTTTAATAAATATAATGTATATAATATATCTAGATAATATCCTAATTTATAGTACTAATCCGGCGGAATATTAACGGTATATTAAATAAAAATTTAAATAATTATATTAATTCTAGTTATTTATTAACCTTAAGAAATATTAATTTAATACCGAAATAGTCGAGTTTTTAAATTTTATTATATTTATTAATAGAGTAGTTATAGACCTAGAATATATTAAAACTATTAAGGAATAGCCTTAGCCAAAAATATATCGGGAAATATAAATCTTTTTAGGCTTCGCTAACTTCTATAGGCGGTTTATTTATAATTATTTTAATATAACTATACTATTTACTAACCTACTTAAGGGTAGTAAAGTAAATAAGAAAATAAATCCGTTAAGTTAAATAAACGGCGCTACGGAAGCGTTTTAGATTTTATAAAATATATTCGTAAACGCGCCTTTTCTACGCCATTACGATTTAACTAAATAATTACGTATAAAGATAAATATTTCTAACTTTAACCTTAACTTTATACTATTATAATAAAACTAAAATATTTATTAATACTTTATAATATTTTAGTTATAGAAATTAAATTCTCTAAAATAAAACTATAAAAATTTATAATTAAGAATTACTCGTTATTATAGCGGTAATAAAATAATAATAATACTATTTAGAAAATAATCTTTATTATATTAAAATCTAAATTAATTTTAATAACCTAAAGGGTTTTATAAAATAAAAGGAGTTAAACTTTAAATATATTTATTAAACGTTTAAATTAACTATTTATAACTTTAAGATCTTTTATCGGGCTAGAAAATTAAATCCTATTAATATACCGTCGCGGCGCTTTAATTATAAAGGAGTATCGCCGTTAAATACTAAATTATTATTAATACTTTAGAATAAACTTACTCTTTAGACTAGCGGTTAATTATCGGAAAAAAATAAAGAAATAAAAGTAATTATAACCCCTACTTTTTAGATTATAAAGTTAAGAGTAGTAATTTTAAAATAGGATATTATAATTATATTTAAAACTAGGTATAATAATCCTAAAAGGCCTATTAAAATATTAATTCGAGAATTATAAACCTATAATAATTAGGTAAACTCTTTTCGAACTAAAGCGAATATATTAAAAAACCGCCGTTATATAAAGAATAAAGTATAAATTATAAACTCCGAGGGACTATTAAAATATAACGGTCGCCTTTATATATTAAAGAATAAAACTTTAAAAAAAGAGTTTATAAAGAGATATTATAATAATTCCTTAATAAACTATTTTAATATTATAAAATCGTATAAATTATTTACCCGAAAATTCTTCTAGAAGGGTAACTTAAAGTAAGTTACGAATTATATTAAAATTTACGATATTTATTAACGGATAAAGGCGCCGCGATATTGTTTATATAACGAATTAAATTTACTTCCTATTACTATTTAGCCTTAGAAGGAGATTTTTATAGATTTTATAACTAGTTTACTATTTAATAAATATAGAGATATTATTTATAATACTATCTTTATTATTATAAATCGATTTATTAAAATAGTTAAGTATATACCTATTAATTATTAAAATCGATACTATTTAGTTAACGGAAATATTTTATTCTAAAATTATTTACCGCTATAATATATTAAATAGTATTATTAGCGATAAAGGCTCTATTTTTACGAGCGCCTTTTAATCGGTTATATATTTTTATTCGAAAATTAAATAACGCCTAAATACTACCTTTTACCCTTAAACGAATAAATAAATAAAGTATTAAAATTAGATACTAAAGTATTATTTACGTATATTTATTAATAATAAATAAATTAATTAAGCTAGATTACTACCTATAATAAAATTCTTAATAAATAATAATTAGAGTACCGTCGTCGGAATAATATTGTTTTTCTATATATACGGTTATTATCCTGAAATCCGCTAGGAGGTCGAGGACGATTCTAAGGGAAAAAAAATACTAGTTATAAATAATAGGGTACGATAATTATAAACTTTAAGAAATAAAATTATAAAGTATCTTTAAAGCGCTACTAAATATTAAGTTAAATAATATAATAAAATATATAAATTATAAAGTTATAAGATTAGTAATTTAATTATATTAATAATAAAGAACCTAAAGTAAAAGCGCCTAAATAAGAAATTATCCTATAAATTTATAGGGCCCTTTAGGGTTATTAATAAAATAAAAATATAAATTTACTATTTATTACTATTTTTTATATATAGAATTTATAATACCTTTCATATATCGTTATTTAAATTATATTATCTTCGCGATTATATTAATACGGCGGAATCTTTTATATAGGCCCCCGAATTATTAATAATAATAAACTATAAAAAGTAGAAGAGGTAATCGATAAAATTAAGAATAAAGAAAATATCTAGTATAAAGTTAAATAAATTAATTAAGGCGAAGAATATAATTAATAATTATTAAATAAAGAGTTTATTAGTATTAATAAATTAATTAAAATCTTTAAATAGGCGGGTAGTAAATATAAATATATAAATATAATTAAAGAGATTACCTAGTTATATAAAATAATAAAACGGAGTAAATAGAGCCGACGTTAAAAGTAAATATTACTACTTCGGTATTAATATTTATATAACGGATATTCTCCTTTATATTTATAATCTTATTATACGGTTTTAGAGTATAGTTAAATTTAATTTACTATTAAACTATTTATATACGATAGCGATAAGATATTATATTTATAAGAATATTTTTATTCTAGATATAGTTTATATAAATATTTAGAATATATTATTAAATAATATATCTAGGTAAGTTTAATAAGCGGCGATTTAAGAAAAAAAGAATTCGATATCGCTACTATATCGTACGAAAGATTTAGTTATTATTAGAATTATTAGAAGAAGATATAGTCTCTTTAAAATAATCCTTAAGGATATTATCTTCCTTAAAACTTTTTAAATCCCGTTTATATTAACGGAAACTCTCGGCTTTTTTTTCGAGAATTTTATTTATCGCCTTTAATTTCTTAATACGTTAATTCGCCGCCGTTAATTAATTCTATAAATTAGCGATTATAGTAGAGGCTTACTTACTAGTTATTACCGTTTTATTATATATTTTACACTACTAGGTAATTTCTTTATTTATTAATTTATATTTACGTTCTTCTTTAAGAGTCCTATTACTGATATAAATATATTAATATATAAACCTTTTTACCTTCCTTCGGAAAGATTTAAGGATTTATTATTATTAATATATATTACTTTAGAGTTTACGGTTATAATTTACCTTTATATAATAGTCGATTCCGTGGCGATTAATATAATAAAGCGTATAAGGAGGGGACGTACCTCGAATATAATAATTATTAAATTAATAAAAATAGACTCGGTAAGAGAGTTACGAAGCGTAATAAACTACTACTATAATTAGTATTACGTAATCGCGTTAATAGCGGACTAGTTATATTTATTAATATATTTATAACTAAAATAATTAATATAAATAAATTAATATTATCGGTAAATAGGAGTTATTTATAGATTTAGAAGAAAACTATATATAACGAGAGTATTATCTATATATTAGTTATAATACTAGAACGCTATTATAGAGCTAGAGTAATAATATACGAGAAAGGCTAAAGGAGTTACGAAGAGAGAAAATAAATAAACGAGCGAGTTTATTTTAATAATAAACCGTCGCGCTAAATACTTTATTATTATTATACGTCGATACGCGCCTCCGCTCCGCTACCTCGCTTTTATTAATAGATATAACCGTTACTATAATAGTTATATTATTATTAATCTCCCGGTATAATATTAGGGCTGTACCGTTTATGTATAATATTTTACTATTAGTATTTTCATAGTATAATAGGAGTATATAGTAAGAGTAGCTACTACTATTCCGCTACTAATACTATAGGTACTATAGGAATAATCTATTATACTATATTTACTACAAGTACTATAAGCGCTATAAGAACGATAATATATACTATTTCGCTCCGTTATTATTATATATAATAGTACTATAGAGACGAAAGAAATATTATTTAATTAATTATTATTACTATATAATAGCGCTATAGGGATAACTTTATAAATATATTATTCACTTATTATTTATATTATTATATAGTAGAGATAATATAATAGTATTACTCTTCTATTATTAATATTATCTAATAATATTATAGGACTAGGTTTATATCGCTCCGTAACTAGTACTATATAGCGCTATAGGACCGATAGTATAAATAGGAAAACTCTTTTTCCTTATTCTCTTATAGGGTTAAAGGTTTTTTAATAAACTTCGACTAATTAATTAAATACTATTCCGTAACTAGTACTATAAATATTATAGGATTAGGTACGTAACCTTATATTTAAGTTACTATATAGTAACGCCGTTATATTAAATAATTCTTTTCCCTTATTTCTTTTAGGGGGTTTAAAGATTTTTTAATAAATATTTCTTAACTAAAATATTTAAATACCTAGAGACTAGGGCCTAAAGAGGGAGGTGATTATAAAATAATAATATATTATATACACCTACGCCCCGCTAAAGGCGCTAGTATATTATATATATCTATACTCCGCTACCTCTATAATATTATTATTTATCGATATAGGGTTCTAGTTTTAATATCGCGGGGTTTTAACTTTTAATAATTTTATATCGAGTTAACGTTCCCCCGTTTTATTAAAATTCTTAGAGATTAGTTCTATTATTAAATTTAAGATTTAAGAACTACTTAATAATAAACCCCGTAACTACTTTACGTTTTTTATATTATTATTAAGTCGTTGACTCTACGCTAGCGGCCTTAAGTATTATAAATATATTAAAAGTAAATTTAAAAAATAATTTTAAAATAATAAATACCGAGATTAAATTTAGTAATATTATATCTAAATTTATTATATTAAAAATTACTTCTTTTAAAAGAAAGATATTAATACTCTCGTTAATACTCGAATATAGAGTATCGTAGATAATATAAATAATATTTATATTTTAATATTATAAAAGTATTAATATATAAAAACTATATTTATAAAAAGATAAAGTAGACTCTAAATACTCTAAATACTCGTAAATTAATTAAGTCGATTTAAGCGAGGTAATATTATATTTCAAATTTTAAATATTATAAATACTTTTAAAAATCGTAATCTCTTATAAGAATCTCTAAATTTAAATATATATTATTAATTTATACTTCTAGTTATAACTCCTAGTTATAGTTTTTATATATAAATTTATTTATAATTAAGTTTTTTATTTATATATTATTATCGTATTTCTAGAATTATCGTTATTATTATATATAAATTATCGTATACCTAGGCGTTATCCTCGCGAGAATTTCGCGCGAATTAATTAAATCCGGGAATTAAAAGTTACTAGTATTAAAGGTAGTTCCTAAGAGTTATTATCGTCGATAGAGATAATTATAAATATATATATATATAGTTTATAGATTAGGATATATACGTATTTATAAAGGTAGTAATAATTATATATATATATATATTTATAAAAGTAGTAATAATAATTATATAAATAAATAATTTTAAATAATTCTAAAAATACTAAATTAGTATTAAGAATCCTAAATCGGTATTAATTAGTTTTAAATATATTAAAATTAATATTAAGAATCTTAAATTAATATTAAATAGTTTTAAAAATCCTAAACGACTCTAAATTATTTAGCGCTCGCGAGCGGGCCTAAATACTCGGAGGAAATTAAATTCTCAAAGTCGTTTATACTTTTATAAATATAGAGCCTAAATATATATTAATAAAATAAAATTATAATATAGTTTTTAAATAAATAGAAAATTTAATTTAATAATATATTCGAAATTAAAATTATCTTAATACGAGAGTAATTTATATATAATTAACTCTTAAATTTAGTCTTTAATTATAATTTAATAAAAAAAAAATCTTATTATAATTATTATCCTTATAGTTTTCTAGTATTAGTATAGTAATATAGATAATTTTCTAATATAGTATTCTTAAATAGTTATTTATTAAGTTTTTATTAAATAATTTATTACTATTTTATAACTAGAAGATTAATAGAGTTTATTATTTAATAATTTCTAATTATTTAATAAATAAATTTATCGTTAAAACTAATATTATTAGAGATAGAAATAAAATAACTTTCAAAATAATATAAAATCGTATATTACGAAATCTTCTTAAATTAATAATTTATTATCGAAATCTTCTAGGAATTAATTTAGAATTATATTTACTTTGGATTTAAAGATATCTCGATATAAATTTAAATAGAATATATTCTAAATAGTTAAAAACTAGGAATATATTAAATTAATATCTATAAATTCAACGAGATATAATATATTATATATAAATACGCGAGGATACGTATTTTTTCGAATAAGTATATATATAAAGATAATAATTTTAGTTATTATTATTAAAGTTCGGATCTTAAAATAATTAGTTAATATTATATACTAGCGCTCTATTAAGGGACGGGATTAGTATCTAGATATTTTTTTAACTTGAGACTAGGTTTATTAAATTATTAATTTAATTTCAATATAAAAGTAAATTAAAATAAAAGATAAAGAGCGAAAATTGAAATAAAGTTAATTATTATTCAAATAAGAACTAGTATATATAAAACTATTTCTTTCCTTTTAAAATTATATTAAAATAAAAGTATAATAATCTTTTAAATCTAAATTAAATTTACGATAAAATTAAATAAGTTTAAATTTAAATTATATTAATTATAAATAAATAGAAATACTTTTTAATTAATTATCTTTAGGGGATAAGAGCGAATATATATATAAAACTCTAATATTAAATACTATTAAATATTTACTTAATAAATAATTATTAAATAGTTCTATATTTCTATATTCTAATATTTCTACTCGAACGAAATTCTTTATAATATAGTCTCTAAAATAGCCTAGTATTCTCTTGATTTTAAAATTATTATAATAAGTTATAGAGGTTAATTAATTAATTAATTAATTTATATATTTACTCTAGTAAAACTACTTTATTAATAAAGGAGTTCCGCGAATACTCTTTTAATAAGGTTACTAGCGGCGCCTACTAACTATTAAAGAAACCTCGTTAATTAAAAACTTTAATTTATTAATAATTTATTTCCTCTTTTTACTAGTTAGTAACCGATAATTATAATTATTTTAAAATATTATTTATTCTTCCCTCCGTTTTCCTTTTATTTTAATTTTAGATTTTATTTATTTATCTCGTAAATTTATAGGCCGCTTTATTATAAATTTATTAAATAATCGATATTTATAGCCCTCCGGCCGGCGGTTTCTTCTTTTTCTTCCTTTCTTTATAAATCTAAATATATCGCTAGGTCTTAATAATAATTTAGATTATATTAGTTATTCTTTAATAAAAGAGAATTAACCGAGTTATCCCGTTTTTATTATCTACCGCGCGGTTATATATATATTTTAGGCCTATATTAATATTTTCCTAAAATCGTATATATTTATTTATTTTATTAACTCCGTTTTATCCCTAACTAGTTCCGGGTAAAATAATAATATATACTTTATACTCTATTTCCTTTATTTATATTAGTAGTTAATACTATAAACTATAAATATCTTTATTCGGTATAGGAACTTATTTAGTCTAATTTTACTATATTTTAATTATATTATTATAAAGTTTTTAGCCTTCTTTAATTAATTATAATAATCGAATTAATCCCCGAATAAATCTCTCTTTTAAGCCGGGTTAATAGTTTATATAAAAATCGTTATTTTATAACTCTCTTATTTATCTAGTTATTACTAGCGGGCCTAGTTTTTTACTTTTTAATTAATAACTTTAATATCCTAATATTCTTCGATATTTTCGATTAGGTTTATCTAGTCTTTTTTCCTCTTTATAATTATAGTTACTTTATATTATTCTTTAAATCCTAGGACACGAAGTACCTAGGCTTTTTTTTTCGTTAATAGTATCGGAGGTATTTATTATTACCTACCTCCTCTACACTAGAGTTTATTCTAGATCTATATATTTCTTATAGTCGTAATTACGCCGCGGAATAAGGAAGGGAAGAGATAAAACTAACCCCTATTCCCTTCCCTAGAGCAGGGAAGGGAATGGATAAGGAAGAGAAGGGAATACCAAAAGAAAACAGGGAAGGGAAGGGATTCCCTGTTATTCCCTGTCCCTGCCCTCCCTATAGGGCTGCCCCATATATGGCTATATATGCGCGCATGCATGCCCCATTGCTGCTCCCATGGGGCCCATGTATGCCCCCATCTATGGCCATGTATGCGCGCATGCATGCCCCATTGCTGCTCCCATGGGGCCCATGTATGCCCCCATATATGGCCATGTATGCGCGCATGCATGCCCCATTGCTGCTCCCATGGGGCCCATGTATGCCCCCATATATGGCTATGTATGCGCGTATGCATGCCCCATTAAGTGGTACAAAGATTAGGACAATTAGGAAAGCGGTAAAACGCCAAGCCTTATACCTAATTTGGACTAGCGCAGTAATAGGCCATGTTTTGGAGCAGTAATAAGCCATATTTGGGAGCAGTAATGGGCATATATATAGGCCATATATGAGAGTATCAATGGGGTATGCATGCGCGCATATATGGCCCATTGTTGCTCTTGTATAGGGCCCATTCCTGCCCCTATATATGGCCCGTTGCTGCTCATGTACATGGCCCATTCCTGCCCCCATATATGGCCCGTTGCTACTCTTATATATAGCCCATTCTTACCCTCATAAGCTATATATAGCTAGTGCCAAGAGGCTAGTCCAAATCAGACATAAAGCTTGGCGTTTCTTAACCGCTTTCCTAATTGTCCTAATCTTTGTACCACTTAATGGGGCATGCATGCGCGCATATATAGGCCACATGGGAGCAGCAATGGGGCATGCATACGCGCATACATGGCCATATATGGGGGCATACATGGGCCCCATGGGAGCAGCAATGGGGCATGCATACGCGCATACATGGCCATATATGGGGGCAGCAATGGGGCATGTATGCGCGCATATATGGCCATATATGGGGGCAGCAATGGGGTATGCATACGCGCATACATGGCCATATATGGGGGCAGCAATGGGTATATATACGCGCATATATGGCCATAGATGGGGCAGCCCTATAGGGAGGGCAGGGAAGGGATTCCTTATTATTCCCTTCCCTTCTCTACTCCGGGGAAGGGAATTACCGAGCCTTCGTTTTTTTTCTTTCCTTTCCCCGGTTCCCTTCTTTATTTAGGGAAAGGAAGAGATTCCCTACCCTATTCCGTAACGTAATCGTAATTAAATAAATCCCTCGATTAATTTAATATTATATTACTAGGCGATTTAATTAAAGATCGATTAATATAATTACTAATTTAGTTTTAAATATTAGAATTAGAGTAGCTTCAAATACTCCTAGGACCGTTTTAAAATAATTATTTTAAATAATTATTAATTTCTTCGTATATCTCTTTATAACCTTCGTTATTCTTTTTAATTAATATTATATCGGAGTCGTAAACGCTAATATTAATTTAATTCTTATACTATATATTATTCTATATTTAGCGAAGGTAGCGCCTTATATCGAATTAACTAGGTACTTTATAGCGCGGCTTTAATTAATTATTTTCATTTTAATCTAAATTAAATATAGTCCCTATTTTAATTTTAAATTAATATATAGTTTTAAAATCTTAATACTCGTTTTAGGTTCGATAATTATATTCCTAAAATTTATCGTTATTTTTATATTAAACTTCTTCGGCGTTCGAGATATATAAACTAACTCGTATTTTTAAAAAATAAATAATAATTTATAAATAACTATTTACTTTAGGTAAATATTATAAACCCGCTCTAAATTTATATAATTTCTTTTTATACTCTCGTTATAGGCGAGTAGTTAAATATCGTCTATAAATCCTCTAACTTATATTAATAAATTTATTTTAATATACTCCTCGATTAATAATATATTAAAAAATAAAAAGAGTATCGGTAAAATAGGCGATTCTTATAAAATACCCGTTATTATCTCTTTTATTATACTCGTTCTTCCTTTAAATATTACGGATATAGTTTTATTTAATAAAAAGTTTATTATCTAGTTAACGATTAAGTTAGGTAGGCCTTTTATTTATAAATCGTATAATAATCTTTTATATAAAACGTTATTAAATACTCTCGTTATATTTAATAATAATAAGTTTACTATTTTTCCCCTCCTATTTTTATTATAGTTTTATATAATATATACTATATTTATAAAAATCTCTAACGCGGTTTCTATTAAACGCTTTTATCTAGTTTTTATCTATTATAATAATAATAGTTTATACTCCTCCGCTATATTATTTAACTTTCTAGAAATAACTATTTCTAGCGCTTTATTAAATATATTAAAGAGTATAATAAACTTATATAGTAACTTCGGCTCTAAATAATTACCTTTCTTCGATTTCTTAAAAATTATTATATTAACTTTTTTAAAATATCTTAAATAGTATCTTTATCTAAAGTAGATCTAGAATAAATAAATAATAACGTTTATTACTCCCGTTTTTATTATAATTTTTAAAAATCGGTTCGGGATTTTAATTATTTCTAATATTTTATTAATAGCTAGGTACTATATTATTTTATATACTTTTATTCTAATTATTTCCTAGTTTATTTTAACGGGCTTTAAATATCTTATTCCGTCGATATTACTTAAATTTATTATCGGTAGAGAGGGGAATAATACTCTTTATAAAAAACTTATTTTACCCTCGAAGTTTTTAATTTTTCCTTCTTTATTATCTTTAATAATTAAGAATTAAGGGAGTTTTTTAAAATAATTACTTTTCTTCTTTCTTTATCTCGCGAGTTTTTATACTCCCGCCGGTTTTAGCGAGGTTTTATATATATTTTTTTATTAAAAAATTATTTTCGTTCTTTAAATTATATATATTTTATTATTATTTATTATATCTAGAGCCTCCCTCGTCTAAATATTTTAATTTTATTTATACTTCTTTATATATTTCTTTACCTTTAATATAATATTAATATAATAGGAGTTTTAATAAAATTTAACTCCTTAATATAGGCGGGCCTATAAAATTATAAATTTAATAATTTTTTAGAAATCTCTTATTATCTTATTTAAATATTAATTGATATTTTCTTTACTTTTAAACTTTAGTTTCTTTAATATTTAATAAAAAGACTTTATACTCTATTATATTTCTTTTTAAATAGTATTATCCTTAATTTTCTTTTAAATATAATAAATATATAATATTACCTCTTTTTTATACCTACTCGAATTCCGTTATTATTAATTTATAGTCGGAGTTATAGTATAGGTCTTCGCGGATTATAAAGTTATTTATAACTTAATATACTCCTTTTATAAAAAATAATAAATCGATTATACTTTTTTATCCTCGGGCTTTTTATATAATAAACGTTTTTTATAACCTTAATTTTATTTCTCTCGATTTTATTATCCTTAAGAGATAATCGGTTATAATATAATATATATATCGCCTAGTATTATTCTAGTTAAGGTAGTAGAAGTTAAAATCTTTTAAAAGAATATATTCGTTTTCCTCCGCTAGCGCTTCCTCTAGTAATAATAATATTAACGGATTATTAATCGAGGTATACTATATCAATAATAGATTATATATATTATAAATTTATACTTCTTTATAATAAAGGATTCCTCGACTAGTAACCTCCTCTTTTTTAATTTTATTTAATCGAGATTTCTTTTTATTCCTTCGCCCTTTTAATATAATCTTTATAAAATATAGGTCGTCTTTATAATAAACTAGCTCCTAGTTATTTATATCGATTTTTTTATTTATATAAAAGTATATACGGGTCTCTAGGCCTCTCTTATATACTAGGTAGAAATAATTAATATTATCGTTATATAGCGCCTAGGTAATAGGGTTCTAACTAGGCTCTTAAATAACTAAAATATCGATATTTTTAATTTATTGATTTTAAAATAACCTTATTATTAACTTCGATTCCTTTTTAATATTATATTATACGATTTTAAATTAGGTACTATCATTTATTACGCGTTAATATTATATTAGTAAATTCCTTATCTATTTCCTAGTTACCTAGTAGTGTTAATTCTAGCCGGTTTTTATTTAATTAATCGAATATTATTTATAGGAGGTTATTTAGGATTTAGAGGATTATTTATCTAAATATTATTATTAATTTATTATTTTATCTCGGCCTCCTTATCTTCCTAGGTATAGTAATAGTATTTTAAACTTTATTAATTATATCCGTTATTATTTTCCTCTTCCTCGTGCCTTTAGCCGGTATTAATATAAATTTATTATTAATTAATTATACCTAGGAGCTTAGGGTTACTATCCTCGATAATACTACGAATTATTTAAATTTATTCTCTAATCTTTATTAGATTCGGTATATCTCCTTTTACTTAACTAAATATATTTTATTTTAAAATTTATAATATCTAAAATAGACCGCGTAGCGCTTTTCCTTCGGGCTTTTAGTACTATATTCGTATAATTAATATAATTCTATATATATTTTATATTTAGGTTAGTTTTTATAAACTAGAGTTATATAATCGTATCTCTAGTAATTAAAATATTATCTCGGGTTATTTATTCTCTCTTATTTTTTATATAATAATAATTACTCGCTTTTTAAGAACCCGTTTATTATTAATTTATTTATCGTATCTAGGTCTAGGATCTTAAAAAGGAGTATTAAATATTTTTTCTTATTAATTATATTCGTCTAGTTTAAGGGCGAACCCTAGTTATTTTATATTTATAATATTTAATCCTAGGTATAACCTATAATTATTCTTTTATAATATCTTTATTACTATTTTTTAATTATTTATATCGACGGCCTCCTTCTTTATATTATATATTATTATTATATAAATCTATTTTAATACTCTCGCCGAAGAGTTAATATTTTTTTTTTATTTAATTATTTTCTCTAGCTTTTATTTTACCTCTATTATTATATAATATAAAATAAAATCTCCTCTCGTTATTTATTTTACCCCGACGATCGACTCCGTTACCGAGTAGGCTTCGTTCCGGAATATCTTAATTAATTAAGAGTTAATTACCTTCTTAAATTATCCTCTAGCCTTAGTATTATTTATTTTAATTATTAATTATTTCGTCTTCGCGCTAGTCGTTATTATAGAGGGAGGGGGGTTCGTTTCGGCTATATATTTCAATAGGATAAATATATTTCCACGGGTAATATTAGCCTAGTCTTATATTAATAACGTAGGTATACTCCTCGCCCCAAGTTTTTAGACCTCTTATTTCAACGACGCTATTTGGACTAGTTAGAGTATACGTTTTTCTATTAATTCTCGTATATAACTAAAGACTATACTCTATATCTTTTATAATATTTATTATAACTATTATTAATTCTTCTAATATTTTTATACTCTCTTTATACTCTCTCGTTTAATTACCCGTCCTCTTTATTTATTATAATGTTTTCGTCGTATTAAAATATATTAATAGCCCGCGTCTACCCTCTACCCTAGTACTTCGAGTTTTGTCTCTATTTTTTTTTTTTAACTAATTTCGTACCCCTAGTAGAATTTTCCTCGTCGTATAATACCCGTTAATTTAGTCTAGGAGGGTATTAATCTAGAGGTCCGGTTTTCTTTTTCTTTTTATTCGATTATTCTTATTTTAATTAAAATAAGAGGAAGAATATTATAGAGGTTAAAACTATAATTAATAGAGATTAAATTATAAATCTAAACTACGTTAATAGAGGTTAAGATATAAGAGTTAAGTTATAGAGATTAAATTACGTCGATAGAGGTTAAAGGAGGAAAATTCCGTTTTTTAATAAAATACGATCTTTTGAAAATTTTATTTAATAATTAATCTATATATATCGAATTTAAATAGTAACAAAGTCGGGATATTAATAAACGATAGAAATATTATAAAAAGATTATTAGAAATAATAGTATATTATCGGCTTTAACGAGGGAGTAATTATTAAAAATATAAAAACTATTTAAAATACTACGGGGACCGCGTTAATTACTATAAATATAATAATATTTAATTATAACGAATATTTAGAGGATATTCTAGCGATATATATATTTATTAATAAGAATTATAGGAGGGCTAAATAAGAACGATATTTTAAAGAGTAATTTCATCGTCGTCGAGTATATCTAAAAGTATCTAGAGTAAATTACGATATATTATTATATATACGGACGCGATTTAACTGAAAGTTAGAGAGTATATAATATAAAAACCTTGAAGAAGGCCCCGAAAGTTTAATAATATACGATATAATATTTTAATTAATATTTACTTAAAGTTTAATATTTATTATTAATTATATTATTAAGATTTAGCCCGTAGAGTCTCTAGATAAATTTATAGAGCCGCGTTTAATATTTATAAATATAGAATAACTTTTATAAAAATATAAATAAACTTTTATAAAAGTATTAATAAATTCTTATAAAGAGTAATTATTATAAGATTAAAATTAATATAAAAAATATTAGATTTAACTTTAGGAGGAACTTTGATTAAATTATTAATAATCTACTCCGTAATTAAAATATAATAGAACTCGATTTCGTTTACTATAACTTTTCACGCTAGAAATAATACTAGATTATAATATTTTTAATACGGTTATAGTTTGAAGAGTTTTTAACTAGAGTTATAATACTCTAGTTATTATAGAAGATAATTATAATAATATTAAATAAATTAATAGAGCGGAGTAAATAGCTAGTATAGAAAATATAATAAAAAATATTAATATATATTAATTTAAATATTTACTAGAATAAAGTATATATATAATAAATATAAATTATTTAAAGAGATATTTAAATTAAATAATTTCTTTAATAATTTAAATTTAGCCCGGGTATTTAATTTTATATAAAGATAAAATTATAGTTAATTAATATTCAAATTACTAGTTAATAGTTATATTATCGAGATTAACTATATAATTAGAAATAAAGTATTGAGTATCGTAGTCGCTAGTTTAATCTATATTAATATAACTCTTTAATAGAGCGAGTCGACTTTAGAAAACTAAGTTTATATATAATATACCGCGTAAATAACGAAAGATATATTTAACGACGATTTTATTATATATATTAAAATGAAATAAAGCGGCTTATTATTAATACTATATAAGCGAAATTAGGCCGCGAATTTATTATAAAATATATTAATAAACTAACGACCGACTAGTAAATAATAAGAGAAATAGATTTTATTTAATATTTTTTATTAATTAATACAAGCTTAATTATAAAATTTGTAAAAACTTTAATAACTTTAATTTAAATATTATATATATTATAATCTTTAAAGATTTATTCTAGATAATCCTCCTAGTTAAGAGATAATATATAATTCGAGTAATTACGCGAGACTTTAAAACTAAAGTAGTATATAATAAAACCTAGGTCGGTTATTCTATATTTATTACTTAGGCGTAATTTTAATTAAATAATAATATCTTTATTAATACTAGTAATTAATATATCGTCGATATATAATATAATTAAGAAATATATTAAAGTTAATATTTGAGAGTATAAAGTCTGGCTTAACTAGTTAATTTAACTAAGAAAATTATAGAAATAATATATTATATTTAAGGGAATTACTTAAATTTATATAAAGTATATTTTAAAAAATATATACAATTTAAGTTATCGTCGAAACTAGTAAATTATTTAATATGAATTTTATTATTGATTAGGTCGTATAGGAAAATAATTTATATATTTATTTATTCAAGCTCTAGGTCGTAAATAACTATAATAATAAATAATATTTTATAATTTATAGATTTTTTTATTAAAGTAAACGTCTCGTTAAAGTTAATTTTATATTATTATTTGAATTTATATATTACTTATCGAGTCTAATATCGAGTAATTTCGCTAGCGGCTCTATATTTAAACTTTATAGATTTATTTACCCCGAAGTACTTTATAGTTTCGAGATAGATTCGATAATATCTAGATATTATTAATTAAAAGTAAATCGATTTCGGTATTTATACCGAGTTATTATTATATTTTATTAAAAGTATTAGTTATAATTTCTTTAAATATTTTAGGTCTATAAAACTCGGTAAACGAGACTCTCGTAAATTAAATTAAGAAGTTAAAAAATAGAGTAAATTTACGAAACTCTAATATTTATCTAGAGTTATTATTATTATAAATATATTAATATCGGAACTAGAAGAACGTTAAATTAATTCTATATTAAATTCGGAATCTACGTTTTCTAGTATATTTACGCGAGTCGACTCAGATTTAGCGTTACTAGTAAGATTTATTTATAACTATTATACTAGTTATAAATTTAATATAAATAACTTTAATCTAGACTTTAATAATAAAGTATATTTAATTAGTCGCTATAATAATAGTAAAAATCGAATAATATTATTTATTAATTTAGCGCGGCTAGGCTAGGTAGTCTTAACTAGTTATAAATTACTTTTATTATAATTAATATTATAATTATTAATATTAGATTTATAGTTAGTTTAGAGTTAATATAATTTTAAAGCGCTTTTATATCTCGTTATAATATCGTCTCTTTAACGAGGTATTATTACTAAAATCTTATTAATTAATAATATTTTATTATTTATAATGTATTATTATTTATAATATATTTATTACTACTCGTAATATACTCTTCGATTTATCGAATTTAATAAAGTAGAGTACTAACTTTACCCGTATTTATTAATATATAATAGAAAAAGTCGCTTTTATAATCGATAAATATAGTTTTTTTATCACGATTAACGAACTTTTATTAGTTTTTACTTATAATATAGTATTCTTAATATAAACCTATTTAGTTAATATTACGTTAATTATTAAACTATAGTATCTAGGGTATTTATAATAATATAAAAATAAATATAAAATCTTAATAGGAAAAATAATCTTTATATTTAAATAATAGAATTAATCTCTAAAGAGTTAGAGTAAAGACTCCGAGCCTCTTATTTCTAAAGAGGGCTCTAGAGTACCGGAAACTATAATATAATACTATAATATAAATAGCGTAACTACGCCGTATACTCTTTTTATAGAATTTATATATTATATCTAATAACTACTATAAAGTTAATTTTAATATAGTATAATAATTACCTCTCCTTCTAGAGGTTTCGCCCTCGAAATTAATATATATTAATTTAACGCTTTACTATTTTTAAATAAAGATATAATATAAAAGAGTCCGAATTAAATAGAGTATACGCGTAATATCTATACCTATTACTTAATTCTATTAATCTCCTAGATTTTTAGTAGTAATATATTAATAAAAAACCTCTAAACCTAATAGGAAAAAAAAAGAGAAATAAATTATATCTTAAAACTAATAATCCGTCGCGTATATTTCGTATACTAGTATAATTTTATAGTCGTAAATCGTACTAGGTATTTAATGAAACCTTTAAAATCTAAAGGGAAAAATACGAGAAAGAATATTATAATTATTATTGAAAATTATAAATCTTTACTATTAGTAGGGTTTTAGTAATATCGGCGGCGGAGTAAATTATTCTACCCTATTATTTAAAAAGAACTTTAGTTATAAAAGTAAATATATATAAATAACGATTTTAGCGTAGGTATAAAATCTTTATTTATTTTTTAACTTTTCTTTTTCCGTAATATCTTATTATCTTCTATATATATAAACTCCTATATATTATTATCGATAACTATACTATATTTAGATTTTTATTAATATATAATAATCTCGGCCGTATCTTTAATCTTTTTTCTTCGAGATTATAAGTTTTATTTATATATTCCGTAGGTAAAGCTAGAGTTAATATATTATAATTTAAATTTTTTTTTAAACTCTTTCTTTAATCTTATAATTATTAAAGTAAATAAAATAATTTATTCTATCTTTAAATAAAGTATTTATTTATATTTTAAAAGAATTAATATTATCGTAATATTTATTTTATTTTTAAATTATGAATTCTATACTTTATTTTATTAGTGATACGTAGATAACTTAATTACTTTAATATAAAATATACTAATTTAATCTCTACGATATACGATATTAATAATAGTATTTAAATATTTAATATATCTCCGATTTTTATTCCTCGTAAAATTAACGTCCGCTCTATTTTTATCCCGCCTTTATTTATATCTTTATACCTCCGTTACTTTAAGTAGATAAACCTAGATAATTACGTCCTATATAATAAAATACTATATATAAAGTATATTTATTACGTAAAGAATAAATACCTATATAATTTTATATATTATCCGTATTCTTAAACCGAATTATATTAATATATCTAGATTCCTTTTAAGTTTTATGCCTTTATTAATTCTCTTTTTAATTATTTAGAATATCGCGGCCCTAATAAACGTTTTCGCTAATATATTATTAAATATACGAAAGATATTATAGTTTTCTTTCCGGAGATTAAATTTAGAAATAACGATATTAAAAGGAGGAAGAATATATTATAATTAATATCTCGATTTATTATAAATATCGAGGGTATAAATAATATCTATTATACTCTAGTAAATTAATATAATATAAATATAATTTCTATATTAAAAACTTTCTAGGGAGGGATTACTACCCGGGATATAAATATATTTTACGATAGGATTATATAATATCAATTTAACGATCTATTTAAATCGATATACGAAGATAAAGCCGACGATAGAGCCGACTATAATATTAAGGATAAGGCTCGTATATAATGTATACGAGATATTTTTATATATAATTTTTCTCCCGGCCTTAATCCCGTTACTAATTAATTTAATATATTTATTTTTAATAATCTCGATATTATCGATCCTACTTTATTCTTTTATAATATATAAAGAGTTATAGTATCTAAATATAAAACTCTTTTCATTAAAAATATTATTATTTACTCCGATATTATAAAGCCTCGCCCTTAATACGGCGGTATAGAGGATATAAATCGTTATATATTAAACGAATTAATATCTTCTTATAAGGCTTCTAAAGAAGGAATTAAAAATTAAATTAATAATCCTACTCTCAATCTTATTTCTCGCTTTTATTTTCTAGCTCGATTCTCCGGCCCTAATTTTATTTATAAATAACCGAGTCTTAATATTAAAAAAGTTAATTACTTTAAATATAAACCTATTTATAAACGTCTCGCTAGATATAAAAATACGTTTCGCTCGAAGTTTATTAATAAGAAATAATTAGAAGTAACTAGTAATTAATAATATTTTATTTTTTTATTTTTTATTTTTTATATCTTTTCTACTTTTATATTCTCTTCGAATATTTTTCGTAATTCTAATATATTCTTTAAAGTATTTATATTAATTTATTTATTAAAGATCTTTAATTATCTTAGTTATTTTATAAATTAAAGTACCTCGCCTTTTATTTTCTTCTTTTTTAGTATCTTTTTTACTTTTTATTCGTTCGTATTATTTATTAATTCCGGTAGAGATATATTAGAAATCGAAATATTACCCCGCCGTTTATAATACGACTTTAAAAGCGATATATAAAAGATATTATAAATTCGGTAATTAATTAGTAATATTAGGTAGTATATTTATATTCCGACAATATCTAAAATCTTAAATAGATTAATTACTTTATAAAAGAGTTTTTTATTTAATTATTTTTATATTATAATTTTTCATTAATAATAATATAAAGTTATTTATATTAAATAATTTCGGTTTATACTTTTAATTATAGTTAGATTTTTACGCCTCGATCGCGATAATTTAAATTCTTATTAAATACTTTCTTAAAATATTTAATTATTTAATTCTTTTTTATAGCGACGGTATTTCTCCTTTATATATTTCGCCCTCGAGACGCGGTTTAAGAGATAAATTATAATTATATATAATTATAAATAGTATCTATTTTATTATCGTATACTATATATTATAATATTTATTTTATTATAAATAAAAGTACTACCTAGTTATTTTATATATTTATATAAAAGGTTCTTAAATAATATTTTAGGGTTTAGTTCTAATATTTTATTTTATTATTTATTTATAGATAAAATACGGTATCTAGGCGCTTTTTAATTTTTATTAAATAATATACCTTTAATTAAAATATACTCGTAAAGATAGAATCTTTATTAGAAATAATCTTATTAAGAACTCTAAGTTTTAGGATTATTTCTTCGAATATTAATTTTATTAATCTTATAAAGTCGATCGTTTTAATAATTAAAATATATCGTAATATCTTTATATACTTATTTATAACTATAAGGACCGTATTATAAATATATCCGTATCGTTTATTTAAAGGTAAATTAATTATAAAATTTATTATAATTTTCTTTTACGGTCTTATAGGATATAATAAAAAATTAATCTCGTTATAAAAATAACATTAATATATCTTAACCCGCTAGTATATATCGTATATATTAATATATTTTTATATATCGGCCTTAAGAGTACTCTAGAGATATACTTTAATAAATAACTTTATTATTTTCTTAATATTAAAGTACCCCGTTAAAATATCGTTATAATATTATTTTAATAACTCTTCGCGGATTAATTCTTCTTTAAATATATAAATCTTATTATTATATTTAAAAATTAATATAAAATCTAAAATTTATACTCTGGCGGAATACTAGTAATTTACTTATATAATTTCGGCGATTTTTATTTACGAGAAGGAATTATCCTTTTATAAAGCGCGAATTATTTTAATTATTAATAAACTTTTAACGTTATAAATTATTTCGTAAAATATTATTAATTTAATAATAATATATAGAATAAATAATCTACAGTTTATAGTTCTAACGATAAAGTTAAATAATTCCTCTATTATATCGTAATCGATTTAAATAAATATCTTATTTAAATTTCTTAAAATTTCCCGTCTAGGTATTAACTCCCTAGGCCTAAATAAATATACTACCGAAGAATATATCTTTTTTATAATAAACCTTAACGATTTTAATAATATAAATTTTACGTATATTAAATTCTATATAATATTTAAAAATATATTATTTAACGCCGGCGAAATATTATTTATATCTAAATCTTTTATATCTACGAATATATCTCGTATTATAACGAAAATAATACCTAATTAATATTTTCTAAATTTAATAACTTTTATTATAATATAAATAATATATTATTTAAAAGATTATCCTAGCCTTTATAATTAAAATAATATAAAGAGTTATCGACTAAATTACTCTTCTTAAAATAATACGAAATTAAGAAATTAAAAGATAAAAATCTTATTATTTAACGCGCCTAATAATTATTTAATTATTTAATATTTATAAAACCCCTTAAATTATTATAATTAGTTAAAACTTTTATTTTATATAAATTTTTACCCTCGAGGTAGTATCGCTATTATTTAAATATTATAATAATTATAAGAAGCTCTTTATTATAAATCTCGTATCGAAATTCTATACTTTATATTTTACGGGATTTAAAAGCGACGGGATATTATTTATTATTATTTTATACCTATATTAAAATCGTAATTACGGTAAAATTAGAAATATTTGTTTTAATCCGGATTTTTAATTCTAGATTAAAGTATATAGAAATAAATATATATATAAATAAATCGCGAAGTAGGTAAAATATTTACTCCGCCTCTTAAAGTTATTTAAATAAATTAAAATTAAATATAATTGTAACTACCTTTTAATAAACCCGTTAATAAATCTATTATCTATAAATAATAATGAATAAATTAACGATAAAAATTAATAAAGCTTAAAAATATTTATATATTATAAAAGAACTTTGGTTTTAGTTAAAATTATTTTATTTATATTTTATATGTATTTATCGATATTTCTTCGGTATTTATAATAAATTTTAGAAATTTGATTAATCGAGTAAAGAACTCGTATTTCTTAAAATTTACAAATAAAGAATATTTTTATAAATATTCGAGTATTTATTATATATAATTAATATACTCCTCTTTTAAATCTAAATTAAAAAATATTACTATATATTTAAAAAGATTATATTTTATACGAAATATTATCTTTTATTTATCGCCTTCCTAAATTCTTATTCGATAATAAATATTTTTTAAATTAAATTTCATAAATTATATAATATTATTTAGGCGGTCTAACGTTTTATTAATTAAAAGTAACGAGTAACGATTCTTAATAATAATTATATTAAAACCTCGGTAGTCGATATATAATTATAGTTCGTTATTCTTTTTTAAAATAAAAAGGATAAAGGTCTTTATAAAATTAACGGAGTATTTAATTTAACTCTTTATTAAAATATCGTCTAGGTATCTCCTTAATTTTATTAATTTAAAGTTCGATAAATTATAAAGAGGCCTATATAATAAGTTACCCTTTATATTAATAATATAATTACTATTTTTATATAACGATAATCGACCCGCTTTTTTATTAAAAAAGATATTATTAAAATTTATAAATTTATTAAGAAGTATAGGCGGTACGATAATATAATTATTAGAAAATATTATATTAATAATAATATTACTTTTCCTAGTCTTAGTCCTATTAATAGGATTTTAATTAAAGATATTAACTTTAATATAAATTAATATATAAATAAATAATTATATTTTTAATAATTTCGTAAAATCCTTAAATAATTCTAATATATATATATTCGGCGCGATACCGAATTATTAAATATATATATTATAGTCGGCTTAAATCTTTTCCTTTTTTATAATTAATATATTTATAATAATAAGTAAACCTTTTTTATTAATAAAATAAAAGATATTATTATATTTTAATTTATCTCTTTAAATTAGTTAATTAATAAACGATATTATAAATATTATAATAATAAATAAATTACCCGTTTATTTATTTAAAAATTAATAACGACTCGCTTTTAAAATACTATAAATTATATTACTATATAAATATCTTATTAATAATATTTCTTTTAGCTCCTAGATCTTTATTTATTTTAATACGAATAATTTTTATATTAATATAAATTAGGTTCGTAATAACTTTATTATTAATATACTTACTCGGTCGGGTTTTTATTTCCTTTTATTCCTTTAGAATAAAGACTTCCCTGAGGGTTTATTATTTTTTAACTTTATAATATAATGGCCGATATAATTAATAATCTTTATTTATTTTTCTAGATATTTATTAGTGTGATAGCCGAATTTATAAGAATTAAAACATTTAATATCTTTAAGATTCTTATTACTCCCGCGAGTTATATACGTTTTATTTATATTTTTATAATTACTATTATTAGAACTTTATTCCTTAGTATTAGATTTATTTTTATTATCTTTATTTTTAAACCTTTTACTATACCTCTTCCGAGGTCTTAATTAATTATTTTAATTATTATTTTATATTTTAAAATCCCGATTAAGATTACGTTTATAATATATTATATACGATATAAATTCAGTTCGTTTAATAGGAATATTTTAGGCTCGGTTAATTTCTTTTAAAATATTAAATCTTAAACGGGTTATTAAATAAATTATTTATTACTCTTTATTATAAAGAGGTAACTCGGTTTCTAAAGTATTAAAATAAATATCGAAATCTTATATTAATTAATTACTCCTTTAATATATATATTAATATTTAAGATTTATATTTATAACTCGGTTCAAAAATTCCTCGATTATATTAAATAAATAATCCGAAAAGAACTTTTATAGTAATATATTTATTAAATAAAGTTCTTTATATTTATTTTATAGTTTCTTAATTTACCTTTTTAAATAAGGTATTATATATAAAATCTTTTTTTCGTTTATTCGAAAGTTTACGGGCGTTAAACGGAACGTAGTCTCTATATTATAAATTTATTCTCGATAATTTTTACTAATTTTTCGTATAAAAATCCTATAATTTTAATAATTATAAATTACTTTAAATTATATTAAGATTAATTTAATTACGATTTATTATTAAGCCGCTTTTATCTTTTATATTTAATTTTTAAAAATTATCTTCGATTTCCTTATCTCCTTTATCTACGATAATATATTATAGATTTTCATTATTTTATTAAATTATAATAATAAAGTCCTTTTTTTCGAGGGCTTTTATTTATATTTTAATTTTATAAATTATTAATTTACCGTTAAATTAATATTTTTTAATAAATCTTTTATATTTTTATTTAGAGTATTAGTCCTTTATATCTCGCCTTCGAGACGATTATTTCTTAAAAAAAAAAAAAAAAACTTTTAACGGATTATTACTTAAAGAAAGTTAAAAAAAATTAAAATTATTAAATTATAATACCTAAAATATTTATAATAATATAAAAATAAATATAAAATCTTAATAATAAAATTAATCTTTAAAGAATTAAAGCGAGGGCTTTAAATTTCTTATTTCTAAAAAGAACTCTAAAGTACCGGAAATTATAATATAATACTATAATATAAATAATATAACTACGCCGTATATTCTTTTTAAAAAATTTATATATTATATTTAGTAACTACTATAAAGCTAGTCTTAATATAGTATAATATAAATATAATAAATTAGGGCTTATTCTAATAAAGTTCTAGTAGAGTATAATATTTATTATAGTAATAAGAGATCGATTTCGTAGTTGATTCGCCGTAGATATAAACTTTAGAATAAATTTATAATTGAGTCCGTTATTAATTAATAGGGTATATACTTTCTTAAATAAGATTTAACCGACGCGCTCTAATACATTATATATTTAGAGGTTACTAGAGATAGATTAGTTTTAAATAATATTATATTCGAAACGATAATTAATAAACTCGCCGTTAATATATAAAAATCTAATATCTCTATACTACGCTGTGGAATAAAGAAGAGAATCGGTCTTTTTTACTTTATTCTCTTCTCTTCTTTAAGGAAGAGAATTTTTTTATATTAATATTTATCCTAATTTTTTGAATTCCCTTCCTCGGTTTTCGAAAAAGTTAAAATTCTCTTTCTTATTCCGTAGCGTAGTATAGAGATAATAGATTTTATAATCTCTATATTCCTTAATACTTTTAGAACTACGAAAGATATTAAAGATATTTATTTTATAAAGAATAAAGTAGTAATAACTATATTGATACTTATTATTAATAAAGATAATTATAAAATTGAAATTATAAACTCTTAGGTTAATAATACTGTTATAAATAATATTATATTCAAATTATCTCTATCGCAAGTCATATTCATATAAATATATATATATTTTAATAACGTTATATATCTCGTAATTATTATTCTCTTTAATTTTGAATAAGTTAGTTTTATTAATTATTTAAGATAATTATATAATATTATTATTACCTAGGTAACCAAGTCTTTTATATTATAAAATTAAGACTTTAATATTTATAATAATTAGAGTGAGTTAGGATTAGTTATATATATATATATATATATAGGATATAGAGATTAGAATTTTAGAGAATTATAATAATATTTTTAAATCCAATTAAAAGAAAAATTTAAATAAAGTCTAGTATATAATTAACTCGTTGAAATTTAGTATATAATATAAATTCAAAACTATTATGAGAAATATATATAATATTATTCATTTATAGTTTTAAAAATTATTATCGCTTATATATTATATATTAAATAACTTCGTTATTATATAATATTAGTCTACCTTTAGAGTTATTAATATTATTAATACTCTTGAGTTTAGTATATTTTATAAATATAAAGCGATTATAAATAATATAGTTAATATAACTAATATCGAATATTTAGAGTTTAGAGATATTGGAGATAATACTAGTTAAAGTATAGTGAAACTTTATATTTCCTTCGATATCGACTTTAGCCCGTTTATAGAGCGATTTATTTTTATTTATATCATTATTCTTATTTTTAATAATATTATTATTTTCTTTATTATTTCTATTATTATAGTTACCTCGACCGCGGCGGCTATAGTTACGTTAAATATTATAACTATTTTTATTATATTATAATTTATTATAGATAGTATAATACTTAACTCGTCTCACGAAATTAGTATAGTATAAATAAAATCGAATAATCTTTTCCTCGTTAATACTCTAAACTCGCTATTAAATTATAGTCTTCGGCGAAGAATTCGTAATACTATTAATATAAAATATTAAGATTACGATAGAATTACGAGATAATAATATTACTATTAAAATTAAAGTATTTAATTCTATAAAACTCGTTATAAATAATCTAAAATTTATTAATATAATAACTAGGGCTATCGTATTAAAAAATAGTAAATTAATCGAGTTTATTTAAAATAGTATATAAATAGCCGGAGTTATAGGATTTAAATTTATCTATAATTATTATCTAGGTTTATAGAGTTATCTTTTTAGTTTTAACCTTTACGTACGTTACTAGACTAACGATATAACGAAGAATATTATAGATTATCTTATTATCGCTGAATTATTAATACGTAGATTCGATTATATAATTAGGTTTACTAGTATCTAGTTCTAGAGTCCTAATAAAAGAATCTTCGAGGTATTTCTATAAATCTATAATATTATAATTATTACGTATTTCTTATTTCTAGTAGACGAAACTTTTTATAAAATTGAATTTTTCGATTTTATCGAATACCCGAATAACTTTTAAATAATATAATATAATTATAATATTCGAGGAGTTAGGACAAACAATTTAGTATTATTAAATAACTCTAGCGCTAACTAGTTTATAAAATAAATAAAGATAACTAGCGAATTAAATCGATAATAATATTTATATATTTTATCGTCGTATCTTTTATCGTTATATACTTTAATATAAATCTTCTTAATCGTATACTAAGTTCGTTAGAATATATAAGTTATGAATATTTGAATTTTTTTATTAATATTTAATCGTAAAACGAGATAATTTAGGTTTAGTAGATTGTTATTTCTATTTTAATAATCGCTATTATCGTAATCGTTCCGAACGACGTAGTTTAAAAACTAAAGAGTAGTATAGTTAAGACTTATTTAAATATAAATCGATAAACGGAGAGTATAAAAACGAGTTACTTTAATAAATATTTTAATAATAGGAATTTATTACCTATATAAATTCGAGTTATAATTATTATTTATATTTAATTACTTCCTCAATTTCTAATAATAAAGAATTATTATATATAACTACCTCTTTAAAGTTTTATTTAAATATATAAAGAGTACGTTAGTATTAGTCGTTTTTAGTTATTTTCTAGTAATATATTATTCTCTAGTTATAATAATTTCTAATAATTAGTTATTTTCTAGCGATATATAATTTCTTAATAAACGATTAACTACTCTCTAGCGTATATTATATAATATAGTTAACTACTTTCTAGTAGTTATATATTATAATTTATTAAATTATTCTCTAGTAAAGACGGGGCCGGTAGAATTATATTCTAAATACTAAAACCCTAATCTAAATCTTTCTTACTAGCGTAATCTAGTACGCTCTAGATATAGTTATAATAATTTTATAATATCGTGTTATTATTATTAATATTATAATAATATAGTAAATATATAATAAATATATACGTAGAGCCCGGGCTTATAATTTATTGAATATAAATAAATATAAATAAATATAAATAAATATAAATACTTCTTAATTAATTATCTATAGAGGACAAAAGTAAATATATATATAAGACTTTAATACTAAATATTACTAAATATCTACTTAGTAAATAATTATTAAATAATTCTATACTTCGATATTCTAATAAACTAGATTTAAACTAAAGTTAATTAATTAAAGTAAAGTTATATTATAATAATAACTCCTACTTTAAAGTCGAGCTCCTAAGAGATAAATAACGAAGTAGAGTAAAATATATTATTTATTATAATAATTATACGAAGTATTAATCGAGATTAATACGGAATATTAAATTATAACGATTATAGCGGAGAAAAAATAGAATAAGAAATAAACGACGGTATATAAATAAAATTAGATATTATTATTATTATTTATAAATAATAATAGCGAGGCTAGGTTATAAAGTACTATTTATTTATATAATAATACGAAGTATTGATCGAAGTTAAAACGAAGTAATAATCGAGGTAATAATAACGAGTAAAGAATAAACTAGAGTATAAATAAGGATTAACTTTTTAAAAATCGGATTAAAACGAAGATAGTAGAGGTTTCTTATACTAGTACCTCTAAATAATATATAATAATTCGTAGAGGCTAACGGCGTTAGGATTCGAGATATAATATTTATTAATAAATTATTAATAACAAGTAAAGTATTAAAAGAGTTTTTATATAACTATATAACTCTCTTAATTAAAGTCGTACTTTAATAAGAGTAGACTATAACGACGGTTATATTTAGAATTTAGGATACCGTTAATATACTATTTATATTAATTATTTTGAGTAATTATAAATTCTCGGATAAACTAGATTTATTAAGGTAAAGATTTATTATTAAGAAATAAAATTAATATCTATATATTTATTAGATTTAAAACTAGGTTTATTAGAATAAAAATTTAATTATAATATGAAAGTAAATTAAAATAAAAGATAAAGAACGAAAATTAGAGTAAAGCTAGCGACTATTTAAATAAAAACTAGTATATAGAGTTTTTATTTATTTCTTATACTAGTTATATTAAGATAAAAATAAAGAAACTAGTTTAAACCTAAATTAAATCTAAAATAAATTAATTAGGATAAATTAAATAAAGTTATATTATAATAATAACAACTCTCTCTTTAAGATCGAGCTCCTACGAGATAAATAAGAAAATAGAGTAAAGATATTACTTATCGATATAATTATACGAAAGATTAGTTAGAGTTAATACGAAACGCTTAATTATAATAATAATAACGAATAAAGAGTAGATTAAGAAATAAGCGGCGGTATATAAATAAGACTAGGCGCTAGCGTTATTATTTATAAACTATAATAATAGAGCTAGGTTATAAAATACTATTTAATTATATAATAATATAAAGTATTGATCGAAGTCGATATAGAACGATAAATAAGGTAATAATAACGAATAAAGAATAAATTAAAGTATAAGCGGGGGTTAACTTCTTAAAACTCGGATTAATACGAAAATAATAGAGATTTTCAATATTAATATTTTTAAATAGTATATAATAATTCGTAGAGACCGGCGCCGCTAGGATTCGAGATATAATATTTATTAATAAATTATTAACAACGGGTAAAGTATTAGAAAGATATTTATATAATAATATAATTTTAATAATTAATATAATATTTTAATAGGAATAAATTATAATAAAGATTCTATTTAGAGTTTAAAATATTATTAACGTACTATTTACGTTAATTATTTTCACTAATTATAAATTCTCGAATAAACTAGATTTATTTGGGTAAAGAGTTAATAATTATTAATTATAATAAATTAGTATAAAAAACGGGGTAAATATTTATAAAATACGAGAAATCTAATTAAATTATAAAAAGATTATCGAAAATTTTAAAGACTCGGAAGGGGTTAATATTATAATCGTCGAATTTAACTAAAAAGTATATAATATTTAGATTTTGAATATTTAGTTATATTTAATCGTTTATTAAATATATCGAATTTAAGCGCCTTCGTTAGTTAATCGAGAATTTATAAATAATCTAAATAATAAATATCTCTTTATAGAGGATATTATATAAGATTTCTATTTACGTCGCGAATTTATTAATAATAATTAAATAAATATAAGTTTAGGCGGTAAAATCTTAAAGTAAAAATTTAATAAATTCGAAATTAAATTATTATTATTAATTATAATTAATTAAAATAAACGAGGTTGAGATATTAAAATTATTATTATTATTATTAGAAAACTCCGCTTTAAGGAAATATTTTACTTAATTATCCTATTTATAATTAATATATATACGGAGATAGTATTTTATTATAATATTAAATTACGCGATTTAATTATCCGTTTCAGAATAATAATTAATAAATATCCGTTAATTAATTTTAAAATATTTATATAAAGTCTTTTTAAATCTCTATATAAATTGAGATCCTCGATTTAAAATATTATTTTAAATCGAATACCGGTTTTAACGACTCGGGGTTTATATATCGAGCGCCCGTTAAATACTCTTCGAGTATTAAATTACTCGACGGGCGTTTAATAAATACTTAAAATTATTATAAAATAAATATCGGGCTCTTTATAAATATAATTTGAATTTAAATTTTTAAAAGATTTAATTTTAAAAAATTATATAATTTATTACCTAAAGTTTTTAAAATTTTTAAAATTTTATAATTATTTTTATCGACGGTAACGACTCTTAAGAATTATTTTTAATACTAGTAAATTTTAATCTCTAGAATCGATCGATTAAAGCGAAATCCTCGCGGGGGTAATACGTAGACTATATATTAACCCGGCGTGAACTATATATTAAAGTAGATATTAAAGTATATATAATAATATACGATAATAATAGAGGTACGATAACGATAAAATTATAACTAAAAATGAAATAAAACTATAATTATAAACAGGGTTATAAATAAAAGCCTATGTCATAAATAAAAATTATAAATAAAAATTAAAATTAATAATATACTCTTTTTTTAGCGCCCGTTAATAGTTAATTTAAATTTATTTAATATATATCTAAATAATTTTAGGCCCTTTAATTATATACTTTAAATCTTTATCGAGTCGGTAGATAAATATCGTATTTAAAACTTTTAAAATATTTATCGAGCGCCTTAAATTATAATCGAGCTACTTTTCGTTTTATCGACGTAAAGATATTTAGTTATTTATAAAACTTCTATATATTCTAGTAGAAAGTTTTTTTTATCTCGTTTATTTTTATTAATATAATTAATATTAAATACCGTATATTAATTTTATAGTCTACGAAAATTAGAATATATTAATAAATAATTCCTATAAAGGTATAAAGTAGTAGAGAATTTATATAATCTATCGAGATATCTCTTTAATATTATTACGGGGGCGGTAATAAACGTAATTATTTTTAAATATATTAACGAGAAGATTTAATTCTTCGATATATATAATAATCCCTAACGAATTATTAGATAATAATATAGATATTAGGTTATTAATAGACCCGACTAATTAATTCGTAATATTTAATATAATTTAACGTCGGTAAAATGAAAAGTAACTCGATTATAATTTAATATACTCGGCGGGCGCCCTAAAAGTCTTAAATACGATATTTATCTACCGATTTAATAAAAGCCCGAGGTATATAGTTAAAGAGCCTAAAACTACTCGGGTATCTCTCGAGTAAATCTAAATTAACTATTAACGGGCGCTAAATTAAAAATTTACTATTAATTTTAACTTTTATTTATAACTTTTATTTATAATTTAAGTCTTTATTTATAATTATATTTTATTTATAGTTATAACTTTATTCTATTTATAATTATAATTTTATCGTTATTATACCCCTATTATTATTATATATTATAGTATATACCCTAGTATATATTATAATATATAACCTACGTATTACCCCCGCGAGAATTTCGCTTAAATCGATCGATTCCGAGAATTAAAATTGACTAGTATTAAAAAAGATTTTAAAGAGTTACTACCGTCGATAAAAATAATTATAAAATATTAAGATTTTTAAAAGTTTTAGGTAGTAAATTATATAATTTTCTAGAATTAAAATCTTTAAAATTTTAAGTTTAAATTATATTTATAAAGAACTCGATATTTATTTTATAATAATTTTAAATATTTATCGAGCGCCCGTCGAGCGACCTAATATTTAAAGGGTACTCGACGGGCGCTCGATATTTATTTAAAATTATTCGGGTATTTTAAATTTATTTTAAATACTCGAGATAGTTTATTTTTAAACCCTAAACTATTAAAACCGGTTTTCGATTTACCGAAGAAATAACTACCTACGATATTATTATAAATTAATTAGATTAGACGAAAGTATGGTTTACTAGATTTTAAAATATATCTCTTTTCTTGGAAATAGAGAACTATATATCGGTAAAGCGAAGAGACCGTTTAAATAGAAAAGTATAACGGATATAAAATTTATACATTAAATATATATAAAATATATTTTTCGATATTTTTCTAGTTTCTAACTCTACGAGTATTAACCTAAACTTTAAACTTTATATTAATATAGCGCTAGTCTAGTATAGTATATTTTACGTATTAATTCTTTAATATTTATTTAATACTATTTATATAGAGCCCGTATAAGAAGAGTCGAGGTACTAAATATATATTTTCTATATATATTTTATATCCGTTTTTTTTTTCTATTTAAGTAGTTTCTCGCTTTATTAATATATCCTTATTTTCGTATTTAGCGAGGGAAATTCCGTTATAATAATATATTGAAAAAGATAGTATTTCTAGGACTTTTAAAGCGAATTAATCGGCTTAATTAACTATATTTTATAATTAATAAATTAAAGTATTATATAAGATTTTATTTAAATTAATAAGTTAATTTCTATTTAATTCGGGCTTGTAAAATATAAATAAGATTTATAATTCCGAATTAATATTTTTACCGAGCTTTATCGGGGTTATATAAATTAATACGAAGTATAATTAGAAAATTTAAATAAAAATCTTTAAATCTATTATGAAAACTAAAGTTAACGTCGCTACGTTTAGTAATATATTATAAATATAGTCTTTAAGATTTACTAGAGTTAGATTTTTTCTTTTTAATATAATTTAGTATTAATATTAATATTTAGAATTTAATTAATCCCCTTTTTTTAAAGAGGCCTCTTAAGTAATTTATTAATATATTAGGAGTTTTTCTTATATACTAGCGAGTAATCTTATAATTAAAACGGGATAAAAACTCGTTTTATTCTATTTAATAACGAGATAATACTCTAGATAAAATCAAATATTTAAAATTTTTATAATTCGATATTATTTCGATACAAAAAGTAAGTTCCTTTAATTTAAAATATTATTCTTTAAATATACAAGCGTTTATTATAAACTCTTTATTATAAATTTCATAATTATATTTTATAAAGTTATATTTCTTTGAAAATTGAATTATAAAATAAAGAATATTTTAATTATTATATTAAAATAAGATCGCTCTAAATATAGAATTAAATATATATATTTATTATAATTTTTCAATAGAGATTAAAGTAGATTAAAAGAGTAGTAAAAATAAAACTCTTTTCTAAAATATTAAAAATTACTTAATATTATATAATTTACTCGAAGAGGGTATCTTTTTTAAATAAAATTATAAATAATATAATAAATATATTAAATTTATAAATAAAGCGCCGATAAAAGTTAGCGAATTCTAGAAAAATTTATATATTCTTAATATTAACTAGTTACGGCTAATCTAGTATTTTCTCGATTTCTTAAAATTATTTTAATCTTTTTAATAATAGATAATCCTGAATATATAATTTTTTTAATATAAAAATTATATTTAGTAATATTTATTTAGAATACCGCTTTACGGAGTATCTAAAGAATATATTTAATATAAATTTTATTTACTTCCTTAATATTACTATAAATTAAAATATTATCGAGATATATTATATAAATCTTATCGTGAAATTTATAAAGAGTATTATAATTTTAATACTAGAATGAAATAAAATTATTATATAATTTAAATAATATAATATAATATTGGAATAAATCGAATTGAGTATAGAATATTACAAATTCTTCGTCGCCCTCCTTAATACGGAGGTAATTAAAAATAAATATAATTTCTAATTTAGAAAATATCTTAATACGATTTATTTAATTTAAAATTTCTAAAATTAAAAGTAAAAAGTATTTATTCTTTATAAAAATAATATTTAGCTCTCGGTAATTAATATCGAAATATAAAATTCTATTAAATTTCTTTATAAATAAAATAAAAGATATAATATAGAATTAATTAACTCGAATAAGATTTTTATTAAAGTTTTTATCTAGGTAACGACCGAATTTCAAAATTTTATTATAATTTATACTATATAAACTAAAAATTAATAAATCCGGAAAATCAATCTTATTTAATCATTATTTAATTAGTATATTTTACGTATTTTATATATTTTATAAATTATTAATAAACGAAGTATAGTATAATTAAATTAAATTAAATTAAACTAATCTTAACTATATCTAAATTAAATAAATAATAATAGAAATAGTCGAAATATTAAAATTATACTTTCCTAAATCTCGGTCAAATCTAGGCCTAGATTTCAATAATATCTCTAACTTCTTTAAAAATATTATAGGTATACTCGATAATATATAATCTTTAATTTATATTATTATTTAAGTAATAATTTAAATTATACCTTAACCCCTACTTTATATATTCGATAAGAATATTATTAATAATATTATTATTATAAACCTACGCTCGTTTTCTTTTTTAAATATTTAAATATTTACCTCTTTATAATCTTAAATACCTCCTAGATCCAAAAGGTTTCTAAATATCTCGGAATATAAAGAGAATTAGGATAAATTAGATATAGAAAAGTAAATATTAATATAATAAATATATATTAATTATAAATATGATTTTATTAATAATAATAAGATTATTTATATAGAATTTGAATTAATTATTAATAAGAAATCCTTTAATTTAATAAATTATTATTAAAAAATAATCTTTATACTTTAATAAACTTTACTAATTAACGAAAGAAATCACGAGAAATATATAATAACCCGTTTAAATAAGAAGATACTCGGAATTATACTAGAGAATTTAAATAAGACTTTATACTTTTTAATAAATATTTTAACCTTCTCTTTTAAAAAAAAGAATATTCTTAAATAAAGAAAGAATCTATCATTAATATTATAAAATACAATATTAATTATATTACTTAATAAATCTTTATCTTTAAAAGGAAAATTAATAATTAATAATATTATATATTTAATAAATATATCTATATATACTCCGAAATTAATTAAGAACTTTAGTAAATTAAATTTTATCTATCTCGTTAAAGTATTATTTTTATTATATTAAGATAAATTTTAAAAAGATTTATTATAAGTTTATTTATTTTTATTCTTATAACTCGCTTTAATATAAGGAGTACTTTTATTTTTATTATTATATTAACTCTTATTTTTTTATTTAAAGAATTAATAAATCTCGACTCGATTTAAATTATTATTAAAAATAAATTTATAAAAACCCTAATTATTAAACTTATTTATAAGAAATATAGAATTTACTTTTATTATAAATTATTTAAATATAATATAAGAGTCTATTTAATTAAATTAACTAGCCTCCGATTTAGTATTATAATTATCGTCGATAACGATATAAATATTATAGAATAAGTTATTCTAAATACGAGAAAAAAATAATCCTAGTATAAAATCGTATATTAGGATTAGAAGTACCTAGACCTTTATATATATCTTTTTACTTATTAATTATATTATTTAATTTATTTTTATTATTAATTAAATTCTTATTTTAATTAATTTAGTATATAATCTTTTAAAATTAATTCTATTTCTCGTAATAAATATATAGTTATTTTTTATTAAATACGGAATAGTTGATCTCGAATCTAAATTAAAGTTTTAATTAATATTAGTATATACTATATTATATTAAGACTAACTTTATAGTAGTTATTAAATATAATATATAAATCCTATAAAGAGAGTATACGACGTAGTTACGCTATTTATATTATAGTATTATATTATAATTTCCGGTACTCCGGAGTTTTTTTAGAAATAGGAGGTTTAAAGCCCTCGCTCTAACTCTTTAAAAATAAATTTTATTATTTAAATATAAAGACTAGTTTTCCTACTAAGAATTTATATTTATTTTTATATTATTATAAATATTTTAAATATTATAAATTATAATTAAATTAATTTTATTATAAATTAAAGTAATTTATAATTATTAAAATTAAAAAAATATTATATAAAAAATTCGTAAAATTATTAAGAATAAATTTATAATATAGAGACTACGTTCTATTTAATACCCGTAAACTTTCGAATAAATAAAAAAAAGATTTTATATATAATACCTTATTTAAAAAGGTAAATTAAGAAATTATAAAATAAATATAAAAAAATTTATTTAATAAATATATTAATATAAAAGTTCTTTTCGGATTATTTATTTAATATAATTAAAGACCTTTTAAATCGAGTTATAAATTAATATAAAGAGTAACCCGCTATACGGGCCGCTTTATAATTTATTAAATCAAAAATTAATAAAGTTAAAGAGATACCTAAACGACGTTTTAATAAAGGGTTAAATTAAATACTCCGTAATTTTTATAAAGACTCCTATTCTTTTTATTTTAAAAAAAAATAACGAATTATAATTATATATCGACTACCGAGGTCTTAATAAAATTATTATTAAATATTATTATTTATTATCTTTAATTAGTAAGACGCTAGACCGCTTAAATAATATTATATAATTTATAAAATTTAATTTAAAAGATATTTATTATCGAATAAAAATTAAAGAAGGCGATAAATAGAAGATAATATTTCGTATATAATATAACCTTTTCGAATATATAATAATATTATTTAATTTAACGAATATATTTATTATTTTTTAAATTTATATTAATAAATCGTTAGCGGGTTTAATAAATATATTTTATATTATTTATTTAAATAAAATCTTAATTTATTTAAATTTAAAAGAGGAGTATATAGATTATATATAATAAATATTTAAACGTTTATAAAAATATTCTTTATTCGCGAGTTTTAAGAAATATAAATTCTGTACTCAATTAATTAAATTTCTAAAATTTATTATAAATAACGAAGATATGTCGATAAAGGAATATAGAATTAATAAGATTTAGTCCTAACTAAAACTAAAGTCCTTTTATAATATATAAATATTTTTAGGCTCTATTAATTTTTATCGACGATTTATTTATTATTATTTATAAATAATAAACTTATTAACGGGTTTATTAAAAAGTAGTTAAGATAATAAAAAATTTAGTTTATTTAAATAATTTAAAGAATTAGAGTAAACGTTTTATTTACTTCGTAATTTATTTTTATATATATTTATTCTCGTATATTTTAATCTAGAATTAAAAATTCGGATTAAGATAAATACTTCTAATTTTATTATAACTACGATTTTAATATAATTATAAAATAATAATAAATAATATCTTATCGTTTTCTAGGTTTATAAAATATAAGATTTATAATAAAGAGCTCTTTATAATTATTATAATATTTAAATAATAACGATACTACCTTAAAAGTAATTTATATAAAATAAAAGTTTTAACCGATTATAATAATTTAAAGAGTTTTATAAATATTAGATAATTAAATAATCGTTAAATATATTAAATAATAGGATTTTTATCTTTTAAATTCTTAATTTCGTATTAATCTAGGAAAAGTAATCTAAGAGATAATTCTTTATATTATTTTAATTATAAAGATTAAAATAACTTTTTAAATAATATATTATTTGATTAATTAATTAATTAATTTATACTCGCGTCTAGTTAAAATACTTAACTAATTACGGGTTACTCCGTAGATAGTATTTATTTTCATAAAGAAAATCTTCCGACTCTATCGCCTAAGCGTATATATTATTTAGGATTAAAACTTTTATTTTCTTTTTATTATAAAACTACGATTATATATAGTTATTAATTACTAGTCCGTTTTTTATATAATCGGTTCTTTTTTAATCTTCTACGTTAATATTCTTTATTTAAGAATCTAGATCTAGTTTAGATTTTATATTTAATATATTTTACCTTAAAACCCGAATTCGATTTAAGTTTTTTTAAATCCTAGTCTTTTTAATAAATTTAGGCGTTCGTTTATTAACTTTAATTTACTCGAATCGAGTTTATAATACCGATACCGTATCTTCTAACTTTTTTTTCGAATTTATCTCTCCTTTTTTCCCCGTTATTTAGGTCTTTTATAAATATAGTTTATATTTTAACCCCGGTTTCGTACCCCTAGGCCTTTTTCTTTTATATTATCTTTTTTTTTAATTTTTATTCTTTAACTCTCCTTTATTTATTAGTTTCCTTCGGCCGGTTCGGTCTTTAAAAGTTATAAAGATCTCCTTTATTAACTACTTTTTACTTTATTTACTTTTTCTTTTTAGCGCTGAATAAATAGGTCGGATTATAGGAGGTATAATTATTTCTATTATATACCGCGTAAACCTTCTTCGTTATTAGGGTTATTATATTATAATTACGCGTATTATAGGTTTACCTATACTCTATATACCGTATTCTTCTTTTATATATAATAGTTATATATCCGTACCCCTAGTACCTATAGTACTGGATCGATAAAGCCGATTAATTATATTTCTCGGTTATCTTTATCTCTTAATATATATCTACTACTTCTTTCTTAATTATTTTATCCGTTATCTCCGATATAGCGGTATTTATTATTAATAATAAATATTATTTCTTTATTTTATCCGCCGCCGATCTTAACGCGCTAGATATTTATTTTACTCCTATAATCTCTAACCCTAGATAAAGAATCTAATTATCTTCTTCGATTTTTTCTTATATAGTTATTAGGTCGTTTATTTACGCTGTGGGATCTTAACCCCGTATATTATAACTAGGAACGATTTTCGTAGGACCCTCGTTAATTTATACTTCTTTTTTAGTTATAATATCTCGTATTCTAATATCTCCCTAGTTTCTATTATTACTACCTATAAAAATATATCCTTATTTTTTAGTCGATTCGTTACTATAATCTCTTTAATATATTTAGTCCGAGTAGACCGAATTTTTATAATTAACTCCTCGCTTTTTATACCTTTTATACGCTCTCGTTCTTTAAGATCTTCGATTTATATAAGGATTTATTTTATTCTTCTTAAATTCTTTATTATTTCTTTTTTTAAATTTTAAAGATTCTACGCAGTAGCCCCTTTTATTATGAAGATATCTTTAAATAAATTTCCCTAGCTCCATCTTCTTACTAAAGGAGAGGGAGGAGGAGGAGGAGAAAAAAAAGAAAAAAGAGATAAACTTCCGGCGGATAAATTATATTTAATCGATATATCGGTTTAGTCATCTATATTATTTTTAATTTATATCGCGAGTTACTCTTTTAATCTATTAACCTCTTTTTCTAATATAATTATAATTCGGTATAATCCTTCGATATACGAGTTTATAATATTAATTATTATTTATAAAATTTATCGCCTTAATTCGTCGATTCTTTCCTATTTATTAAATTTATTTAGGATGGATATTATCCTCTATATTCGTTCCTAACGCGATAACGAGTATATTTACTCGTATTCTTTAATTATTAAAAAGTAATTCTACTACTAATAATTACGTTATTTATTTAGTATTTTCCGTTTCTTTTATTATCGCGTCGCCGCCCTCTCTCCCCTCTATATCGGTGGTGGTTTTATTCTCCTATTAATAAGCTTTCTTTATATTTACCTTTATATCCTCCTTTATATTAATCTCTTCTTTATAAATTATTCGATAATTTATTTTTCTTCTTTCACGTTATTTTCAAATATATTATTTATATTATAATAAAATTTATTAAATTTAAAAAGTATTAGTTAAGGCCTTATTTTCGCTATAATATAAAATATATTCGTAGATATAGAAGATTTAGATATAAATAGTACTTCGCCGGCGTTAAATAGTATATCTATAAATATTATATAAAATTCAATATATATAAAATTTACGTTATTAAGGTCTTTAAGATTTATTATAAAAAAGATATATTCTTTAATAATATATTTATCTAGGTTTAAAAAATTAAAATCTGAATAAGAAATTCTAAAGAGTTTAAATAAGATATTTATTTAAATCGATTACGATATAGTAGAGAAATTATTTAACTTTATCGCTAAAACTATAAAATATAAACTATTTATTCTATATATTATTATTAAATTAATACTATTTTATAAAATAGTTTATAATACTAAAAGTTTATTAATAATTAAAATAATTCGCGTTTTATAAAAGGATAATTCCTTCTTATAAATAAGAATCGCCGAAATTATATAAACGGATTACTAGTATTCCGCCGGAGTATAAATTTTAGATTTTAGATTAATTCTTAAATATAATAATAAGATCTATATATCTAAAAAAGAATTAATCCGCGAAGAGTTATTAGAACGATATTATAATAACATCTTAACGAGGTACTTTAATATTAAGAAAATAGTAAAGTTATTTATTAGAAAATATTTCTAAAATACTCTTAAAGCCGATATATAAGAATATATTAATAAATATAATATATACTAGCGGGTTAAGCTATATTAATATTATCTTTATAACGAGATTTATTTTTTATTATATCCTACGGGGTCGTAAAAGAAAATTATAATAAATTTTATTATTAATTTACCTCTAAATAAATAATATAAATATATTTATAATACGATCTTTATAATTATAAATAAATATATAAAATTATTATAATATATTTTAATTATTAAAATAATCGACTTTATAAAATTAATAAAATTGATATTCGAAGAAGTTATCTTAAAGTTTAGAGTTTTTAATAAGATTATTTCTAATAAAGATTTTATCTTTACGAGTAAATTTTAATTAAAAATATATTATTTAATAAAAATTAAAAAGTGTCTAAATACTATATTTTATTCGTAAACGGATAATTAGATAAAACGTTAAAACTAAATCCTAGAATATTATTTAAGAATCTTTTATTTAAGTAAATAAAATAACTAGGTAGTATTTTTATTTATAATAAAATAAATATATTATAATATATAGTATATAATAATATATAGTATATAATAATATATAGTATATAATAATATATAGTATATAATAATATAATAAATATTATTTATAATTATATATAGTTATAATTTATCTCTTAAACCGCGTCTTAAGGGCGAGACGTATAAAGGAGAAATATCGTCGGTATAAAAAAGAATTAAAAAATAAAATACTTTAAGAGAGTATTTAATAAAAGTATAAATTATTATAATCGAGGCGTAGAAACGTAGCTATAATAGAAAATATAAACCGAAATCATTTAATATAAATAACTTTATATTATTATTAATTAAAAACTTAATATAAAAATAATTAAATAAGAAACTCTCTTATAAAATAATTAGACTATTTAAGATTTTAGATATCGTCGAAATATAAACGTACCGCCTAGGATTATTAATTAATTATTATATTTATAATATTTTTTATATATCGCTTCTAAAGCCGTATTATTAACGGTAGAGTGATATTTCGATTCTTAATATACCTCTACCGGAATTAGTAGTTAATACGAACGAATAAGAAATAAAAAAAGTACTAAAAAAGAAAAAAAGAAAAGGCGAGGTATTTTATTTTATAAAATAATTAAGATAACTAAAGACCTTTAATAAATAAATTAATATAAATACTTTAAACAATATAATAAAACTACGAGATATATTCGAAGAGAATACGAAAATAAAAAAGATATAGGAAATAAAGAGTAGGAAAAGAAAATATTAAAATTATTAACTACTACTAACTGTTTTTTATTAATAGACTTCGAGCGAGATATATCTTTATAATTAATAAAGTATTTACGGGTAGGTTTATATCTAAAGCGGCTAGATTTTTTAATATTAAAACTCGGTTATTTATAAATATAAACGCGGCCGGGGAATTAAATTAGAAAATAAAATTAAAAAATAGAATCAAGATTAAAATTAAAATTATTAATTTTATTATTAACTTTTTCTTTAAAAGTCTTATAAAAAGATATTACTTTTTTTAATATATAGCGATTTATACTCTTTATATCGTTATATTAAAAATAACTCTTAAAGGATTAAAATAAATAACGGTATTTTTTATTAAAAAAACTTTATATTTAGATATTATAACTCGTTATATATTATTTAAAAGAAAAAGAAAATCGATATTATCGAGATTGTTAAAAATAAGTATATTAAATTAGTCGGTAACGGGATTAAAGCCGGGAGAAGAATTATATTCGGAGGCGTTTTATATATAATACGTATAAACTTTATTTTTAACTTCGTTTTCGTTTTTATCGTCGATTTTATCTTCGTCCGTCGATTTAAATAAATCGTTAAATTAATATTATATAATTTTATTTTAAAGTATATTTATATCCCGGGTAATAATCCCTCCCTAGAAAATTATTAATATACGAATTATATTTAAATCATAGTAATTTATTAAAATATAAAAGATAGTTTCTATACCCTCGACGTTTATAATAAACCGAGATATTAATTATAATATATTCTTCGCTCTTTTAATATCGTTATTTTTAAATTTAATCTCCCGAAAGAAAGTTATAATATCTTTCGTATATTTAATAATATATTAGCGAAGATATTTATTAGGGCCTCGACGTTCTAAATAGTTAAAAAAAAGTTATAAAAGTATAAAATTTAAAAAGAATCTAGATACGTTAATATAATTTAATTTTAAAATATAAACGATATATAAAATTATATAAATACTTATTCTTTATATAATGAATATATTTTATATATTTTATATATAATACTTTATTATATAGGACGTAATTATTTAGGTTTATTTACTTAAAGTAACGGAGGTATAAAAATACGAATAAAAGCGGAATAAAAGTAGAGCGGGCGGTTATTTTATAAAGAGCGAGAATCGGGGATATATTAAATATCTAAATACTATCGTTAATATTATATATTATAAAGATTAAATTAATATATTAAATATTAAAGTAATTTAGTTATATACGTATCGTTAATAAAATAAAGTATAGAACTAATAATTTAAAAATAAAATAAATATTATAATAATATTAATTCTTTTAAAATATGAATAAATACTTTATTTAAAAATAATATAAATTATTTATTTATTTTAATAATTATAAGATTAAAGAAAGAATTTAAAAGAAGAAAAGAAAGATTTATTTAAATTATAATATATTAACTCTAATCTTACGTACGGAATATATATATAATATTTATAACCTCGAAAAAAGAGATTAGAGATACGACCGAGACTATTATAAATCAATAAAAATCTAAATATAATATAGTTATTAATAGTAATATATAGGAGTTTATATATATAGAAGATAATAAAATATTATAGAAGAAAAAAAGTTAAAAAATAGACGAAGGTTTAATATTTATATTAAGACTATTACTCGTATATATTTACTCCTATATTTAAAGTTCTTTTTAAATAATAAAGTAGAATAATTTATTTTACTACCGATATCGCTAAAACTCTACTAATAGTAAAGATTTATAATTTTTAATAATAATTATAATATTCTTTCTCTTATTTTTCCTTTTAAGTTTTAAAATTTTTATCGAATACCTAGTATAATTTATAACTATATAATTATATCGGTATACGAAACGTACGCGATATATTATTAATTTTAAAATATAATTTATTTCCCTCCCTTTTCCCTACGGGGTTTAGAGGTTTTTCCTTAATATAATATTATTATAAAACTAGGAGATTAATAAAATTAGGTAGGAGGTATTAATATTATATATATACCCTATTTAATTTAGATTCTCCTATATTATACTCTTTTATTAAAAGTATCGAAGTATTAGATTTATATCTATTAATTTCGAGGGCGAAATCTTTAAAAAGAGAGGTAATTATTATATTATTTTAAAACCAACTTTATAATAATTATTAAATATAGTATATAAATCCTATAAAGAGAGTATACGACGTAATTATACTATTAATATTATAGTATTATATTATAGTTTCCGATACTTTAGAGTTTTTTTAGAAATAAAAGGTTTAGAGCCCTCGCTCTAACTCTTTAAAAATTAATTCTATTATTTAAATATAAAGATTATTCTCTTATTAAGGTTTTATATTTACTTTTATATTATTATAAATACCCTAGGTACTATAACTTAATAATATATTAAATTACTTTTTTATTAATTATAATTTTATATATATTTAATATCTACTCCTCGGTTTTCTTTATTATCTTTATATTATTCGAATCTTTAATAATATATCTACCGCTATATATCGGTAAATCTGGAAAAATAGTTCTATTAAATCACTATTTAATCGGTATATAATGCGCATTTTGCAGCCTTAATAAGTCTTGGCGCCAAGATTTCTGAATTAGAGTTAAAGTCTACGCGGGAGAGTCCTAAAAGTAGTTTTATAATCCTATAAAATAATATTAACGATAATTTAATTAAAAATTCGGAATCTAGGCTAAGAAAAGACTTTTAAAAATATTTCTATTCTTATAAAGAGATTATAGTCTAAATACTATTAAAAGTTAAAGTTTAAAAAAAAGTTATTTAATTATTATTTAATTATTATTTAATCGATATATAATACCCTTAAAAATATAGGATATAAATAGAGATAGATTTTTAGTATTTTACGTATTTTCGGTATAAAATACGTAGAAATCGAGGTTTCCGAACTTACGGATATAGAATATATTATTTATATTATAGAAACGATTTTAAATATTTATAATTACTAAAAACAAATAGTTTTCTTTATTATTAAATTTAGTTAATACTTTATCGTAGTCGACTTATTTTATATTTATTATTATAAAGTTATTATCGATTTTATAAATAATTTTTTGATTTTCGTTTTATATTTTTATTTAAGAAATTATACCTCTAGTTTTATAAAAATCTTTAGAGAAAATAAACTCTTTTTTATATCTTAAAAAAAATTCTAGATTTCAGAACTTTAATCTTTAATAATATTTAATATTTATATAAAGTAAACCTCGATTTAAAAGAAGTTATTAATATATATAGAGTCGTTATTATTTATAAATAATAACGCCGTTATTAAATATTTAATTCCGATTTAAGAGAAATTACTTTAGTTTTAAATTTATTAATAATAGATTTAATTCTAAATTCATAAAAAATAAACCTCGATTTAAGAAAAATTAATATAATTCTAGATTTACTAAAAATAAACCTGGTCTTTAACTTTATTTAATATTTATATAAAATAATCTAGAATTTAAAAGAATTTACTTTAACTCTAGATTTATTAATAATAAATTTAAATTTAAAGAGGGTTTTTTTTTCCTTAATTTTAATAATTTATTCCTATAGAAACTAGTTATAATAATAAATATAATTATATTATTATTATTATTAAATAAGGAAAGACGCTTAAGATTTAATATTATAATTTAATCTCGTTTTATTTTAAATTTTATTATTAAGAATAACGAACCTAGTATCTAATTACTCTTAATTTATATTAAATAAAATCTTAATTATTTATTTAATTTATTAACCCTAACGAGTAAATTATATTTAATTTATTATTTATAAAAATTAATTAATTTTTAGATATTCTAGGAAAAGTCTCGACTTTAAATAAATAATTTTATTAAAAATTTAAATTATTATAAACTTAAACCCCGCCTTAATTAAAATTTTAAATTTAATATTTACGATTAAATTTAAAACTGAGTTATAATTAAAATAAATAAGGAGTTTTATTTTATCTCCGCCGTTATTTAAGAAAAACATTAAATTTATCGAGATAATAAGAATATTAATTTAATTACGATTCTATTTATACGATATTATAAATTTTTAGATATTTTCTTTAAAAAAGACGTTAATATCTTACTTTTATATTAATTATATAATTAGATTATTAGATTTAAAAAAGTTATAATCTCCGTTATTTATTTTATATAATATAAATTATAATAATTTCCTAGAACTCCGCCGTTATTTAAATAAAGATTTTAATAAAGATTTTATTCGAGTTAATTAATTTTATATAGTATTTCGAATTTTATTTATAAAGAAATCTAGCGGAGGTTTATATTTTTATATTAATTATCGAGGGCTAAATATTATTATTATAAAAAATAAATACTTTTTCCTCTTAAATTTAGAAATTTTAAATTAATTAAGTTTTATTCAAGTATTTATTAAATTAGATATTATATTTAATTTTAATCGCCTATTTATAAAGAGAATAATAAAGAAATTATAATATTTAATCCTCGATTCGAGTTATTCGAATATTTTATTATATTATTTAGATTATATAATAACTCTACCCTATTTTAATATTATATTAATAATATTTTTCGTAGATCTCTTAACGAGATTTATATTTTATACCTCGACGATATTTTAATTAATAATAATATCGAGGAAGAGTATAAAATTTATATTAAATAAATTCTTTAAAAACTCCGTAAAACGAGGCTCTAAATAAATATTACTAAATATAGTTTTTATATTAAAGAAATTACGTACCTAGAATTAATTATTATTATTATATAAATAAAAATAAATTTAAAGAAAATTAATATTATTTTAAATTAGTTATAGTTAATCAATATTAAAGATATTTAAAATTTCTTAGACTTTACTAACTTTTATCGATATTTTATTTATAAGTTTAATAAATCGTTATATTATTTATAATTTCAATTAAAAAAGATAATATCTTCGAGTAGAGTATTTAATATTAAATAACTTTTGATTTTATAAAGAAGGTTTCTATTTTTAATATTATTTTAATTTATTTCGACCCCGATTATAAAATTGTAATAGAAATAAAGATATTTAATTATATATCTAAAGAGGTCTTATTTTAATATAATAATTAAAATATTCTTAATTCTATAATTTATATCTTAAAGAAGTATAATTTATAAACTATAATTATAAGATTTATAATAAAAAGTTTATAATAATTATCGGTATATTCGAGGAATAATATTTTAAATTAATAAGATATACTTTCTTTATCGAGATAATATTAAATTATAAAATTTTTAAATATTTTATTTTATCTAAAATATTATCTCGTTATTGAATAAAATAAAGTAAATTTTTTTATTTTATTTTAATTACAAGATTACTTACCGGCCTAATAAAGAAAATAATAAATTTAATATATTAATATATTAATTAAGAGACCTCTTTAGAAAGAAGAATAAATTAGATAAATAATATTAATATTAATATTATTTTATATTAAAAAGAAAAAATCTAACTCTAGAAATCTTTAAAAATTATATTTATAATATATTATTAACTATGACGACCTTAGTTTTGATCGTAGTTATTTTAATTATATTAATAATAAATTAAAAGATTCTCGTCCAACTCTTTTAATTATATTTCGTATTAATTTATACGACCTCGATAAACCTCGATATAGATATTAATTTGAAATTTTAAATTTTAAAATAAAAGTATAATAACTTTTTAAATTTAAATTAAATCTAGGATAAAGTTGAATTAATTTAGATTTAAATAAAATTTAAAATAAAATTAATAAGTTCAAATAAAGTCGTATTATAATATATAAAAGTTACTCTTTATATCGCGAGTAATTCTAACTAACTTCGTTTATTCGTTTATACTCGCCTAGTTATCTATTCTTTTTTATTTAATTATATCGATTAATTCGCCTTTAAAAATTTTAAAAAATTATATTTTAAAACGCGTTATTATAATAGAAATTAAAAATAGAGTTCTTTATCTTCGAGAAAAGAGATATATTCCGAATTCTAGTAATATCGCGAGTAATTATCTAAATTATATTAAATATTAGGAATTAATTAACCGAGCCTATTTATAATTTAATATTTATATTATTATTTAGTAAATTAATAAGAATTATTATATATATAGAAAATCTAAATCCTTTTATTGATATAGTTAGAGATTATAATACTTACTATTATCTCCGTTATAATATTAAAAAGACGTCTCGATAAACTATATAAATTCTTTATTATTTTATACTTTTATAAAAATTATTTATCGATATAATTTAGTTTTCGTAGATTATTCAATTAGAATATAGTATCTAGTATTAATTACTTCGATATAAATAAACGAAATCTACGATACTTTTTACTAAAATATATTAAAAATTTATAAATTACTAGATATCTTTATCTTAAATCGAGGATCTTAGTTTATATCGGAATTATAAAAAACTTTATCTAGAGATTCTAAAATTAATTAATAATATCTATTAATATTATATTTAAATATATAATTAAATTAAGTAGTTTAATATTATAATAAAATATTATCTCCGTATATACGTTAGTTAAATATAGGATAATTAGAAAGATTTTCTTATTTATTATTATTAGTCTTTATTTATAAAATTGAATATACTTTTATTACTATATATTAAATAGTATTTTAAAACGAAATAAATTAAATTAATTTTAAAATTAAAGAATCGAGGGCGAGTATATTTTAATAGAATTAAACTCTCTTTTTTAAATAATATATATATAGTAAATAGTTATTTTAAATACTAAAATCTTATTTATTTTAACTATCGCCTAATATTCTCTTATATAGCCGTTATCTCTTAGACTTTTAACTTGAATATTTTTACTTTCTATAATAATCTCATTTCGAAAAGCTCGAGCCGGTACTGTTAGTCTTATTGGAAAGATTTCCTTGTTTATTACTAACACGTTTTCGTGAAGTTAAACGTACCCTTACATGTACCAAACAGTACCCTACAGCGGAATAGATTGATTTAGTCTTAAAATTGAAGGATCGAGGGCGAGTATACCTCTATAAGTTTGAACCTTCCTTCTTGAGTGTTGCGCGTGTGGCCGGTGGTCGTTTCAGATACCAAAACCTTGTTTGCTCTGACTCATCGCCTGATGTTCTCATATAGCCGTGATCTCCTAGACTTTCAATCTTTTGACTTTCCGCAACAATCCCATTTCGAAAAGCTCGCGATATTTGAGACCAAATAAGTGTACCTCTCTACCACAAGACTTCACATTTACTACCCAACACCATGCCTTCCGAACGGATACTCGAACCCCTAGTAATGGACGCTACAACAGATTGGAGTGGCCACATCCTTCCTCAACAAGCGATTCAACACCTGTTTCCATCTTGCATTGTGCGTGTCTGTGTTTGCAATAACAAAAATGGATGCACCGAGGCCATATATCTCGAGATAACTAAGATCAAAGACGGAACGTTTTGGGGCATTGCCCAAGATACCTACCGATTGGGCGATTGGATTGGCTTGGAGGACGGCGAGCAAATGACCTTCAGAAGAGAGCATATCAATGAAATACCACTCGACTGGCAGCCAAAACGATATAGAAAGGCCGTCAAGGCTTTAGAAGAACGTATTACTGAGGAAGGGTATAGCATCACGGGTTTGAGAGGCGGGGGCTGATCAAGTTACTTGGCCCGGAGCCACAAGAGCCAACTCCACTTCGAAGGATGCTGTGTCACAAGCATCACAGAAAGTCCATGTGGAGGAACGATCACTCACTAGTATGATTTTACGCGCTCTCTGTCCATCTAGTCTATCGAACAACTATCTACGCGAGGTCTTTCAGCCTGAGGTTTTCAGACCCAGTCATCGATCTTTGGAAAGTGTCGCATATACGCAGCTGTCTTTGAAAATTGTGGAGCTCACAGAGCCACAGGGCGCGGCTGAATCTGGGCGCATGTGCGGCAATAATTGAATCAAGACCCGCGAAGTCCCACTGTGCCGACGAATTTCTTTTCGCAAGGTCATCTTGACAACTCATGGTTGAAGACCTGTGTTCTTAAGCTGTCAGATATACTGGGGAAGGGCGTAGTCATCGCTGTCGCTATTCAACCAAGATGCTTCTTTAGGGGATCTAGGGAGTACTTCTATGGAGCACACCGGTATGTTGTATCTGATACCACTGGGGATCACCAGAACGAGTATCCGAGTGGTGGCAGCCCCTGCACCGAGAAAATCTCGACCCAGCTTTGGCCAATAGAACACGCGGTATAAGATGTGTGGGAGGCCAATACGATCTCACCCTGCCAGTCATCGGTAGTTTCAACCCAAACGAAGTGACGATGCAACAATTGTGCGCAAAATCGCAATTCGGAGGAGGTCGACCATAGGAACACGTTGGCAGCTAGTGCCTGCATGAAGGAACGAAGAATGACTACATTCCAACGCGAAAAGAACGAAGAGTTGCCTTTGACACAAAGTGAACCCAGTGTTACAGAACCCTCGCGTGATGCTTGCCTGTTTGTATCGTTATTATGTACTGCGATCACGGTCTCCCAGAAAACTCCGCCCAAGAGACCAACGAGATCCAAGTCGATATCGTGCGGGAATGTGTGAGTGAACGGGTAGAGAAAATAATTCCTTTACGCTAGTGGTCCTTATTCAAACGGACTATTCGGAACGTTGGTAATTACTGGGATCCCCACCGAGGCGCTTACCGGGCAGAAAGGTATGGGATGGTTTTCCGACGAGTTTACTCCACGACTGGAGTGGACCTCTAGCAATAATTTCCTAGCCGCCGGTTCAATACGATACTACTATTGGCGGCGTTGCGTATTGAGGGGTCGGATTAGTCATCAGCCTTATGAAGCCTACATATCAATAGAATTATATTTAACTAGAAATATCATTTATAGTTTAAATAAAAGTCTCTTTCTCTTATTATATTTCTAAGTCTTTTAGATAGGGGCTAAACTAGGATATACTATTTATTAATAATAATAGAATAGGAAACCGAAACTATTATAAAAAGTATATATATTTTAAAGGATTAAGGCCTATACCCCGTATCGTTAAAAGAAATTAATAGAGTAATAATAATAATAACCGGGACTCGAAGGATAAAGGACCTATTAGGCGACTCGAAGGACTAAATATTAATAACTAATTATTTTTATTTCCTATTTATTAGTTATTATATATTCTAGTATTTATTATCGGTTATATATCGTCGAGTTTCGTACCTTCCTTTTTAAAGAGTACCGTAGTAAACCGAGTTAAATTAATAAAGAAATTAAAGCTTAACCCTTTATTCTCTTTTAAATATAGAAGAGTTTAATTATTTATTATAAACTCTCTTAAAGTATCCTCGGAAAATATATCTTTTTTAAATATTTTATAATTAGTAAACTTCGAACCTCCCTTAATTACTACGAAAGTTTTAGGTAATATTATAATAATAGGACTTAATTTATTAAAATTTATTATAATATTTAAATTTATTATAATAGTAACTAAACCCTCTTTATTAAATTTACCGAGGTTAATTTTATTATCGAGGTCGACGTTACTATCTATAATAAACTAGATAAAGATTCGAAATTTTAAAAGTCTATATAATAATAAAGAGGACCTAAATAAATTCCTTAAGGATATTAATTAAATATATAAATAAAATTATAAAATTAAAGAATCTAAATTTATTAAAGATACGGAAGTAAATAACGAGGCCGTCGAAACCTATTAAGATAAAATGTAATATATCCTCTTTTAATAATATATTACGGATACTATATAAAACTAGTATAATAATCTCGATACCGAGATTAAAAATAATTAGACCCGTATTAAGAATCTTTTCCTATTAATATTTAAAATTACCGTTAAGGATTTATAAATTAAAAAGTTCGAGCTCCGAGTTAAACTATATAATCTAGAGTAACTAAATATTAAGAATATAACTAAATATTTAAAGAAAGTAGGCGAGTTAGCTATAAAATTACCTATTAATAATATTAATATAAATATAGTTATATTTAAAAATATAAACGACGTAATAAAGTGAGAGAGAGTTTTATTCGAGTATAATAAAGACTATAATTATTTATTCGCTATTATATAACGCCTTATTAAAGTAGTATATAGCGAAGTCGGGAAATTAACCCTATTTAATTTAAAGTATAAGAATTCGATAAAGATAATACTACCTAACGGACTAGTATTAATATTCTTATCTATTAATAAAGAGTTATTATATTAAGTTTTAATTAATATATAATAAACTTTCCCTACCCTTTTATATAACTTTAAGAATATTAATATAAATATTAAAGTCTAAGAATTACGGCCGCCGAATTAATTATAAAGATAAAAATACTTTAAGAAACTTATTTAAGGTTATTTTAAGAATATAAATTTAATAAAGTATTTTAAATATAACTAACTCGGTTATTATATAAACCGGTACCTAGACTCACTACTAGAGGTTATAGTAAATATTTTCTCTTATAACTATAACTATAACTAAAGTTATAATTATAAGGAGGAGGAAGACGACGAGTTATAAAAATAATATTAAAGAGGTTAACTTCCTACGCTAGTATAATACCTTATTCCGAATAATAGCGCGAATACTATAATAATTATAAGAATAGTACTAGAGGGTACCGGTTTAAAGAAATAAATCCTATAATACCTTATTATTATTAAGAAAATAGTATTAAAGAAGGGACTTTTAAATTATAACTCTTTTTCTTTACCCTAGAATATCCTAGACTAAATAAAAGCCTATAATAACTAGAATTAGACCGGAAGTCTTTTAAATATTAACGATATAAAAGAAGACCTAAAAGAATCTCTAATAATATTTAATTTAAATTTATAATATTAACCTCTATAATAGGTTTAGAGGAATCGAGGACCGCCTTAAATTAAAATAATAAAGACGGGTAAAGTTTAGGAGTTAATAATTATAAAAGGGCTAAAACTAACCGACCTTATCTAAGAAATAATAAACTAGTAACGATTTAATATTACCTCGATTATAGATTTTCTAGTATAATTTAATTTTAAATAACTACTAGACTATTTAAACTAAATAATTAAAAAGCTCGTATATAGTATATAGCGGGCTATATTATATTACTAGGTATAAAAAACTATAAAAGTAAACCCGTTAACTATAGGAGTAGAACTAAATAGAACTATTATAATAACCTCGGTAATAATATTTTTATTAATTATTATTTAAGTTTATAAGGATAATAAGTAAACTAGGCCTATAATAATTATATTTTAAATATACTCGTTAAGAATATCGAGGATTTTATTTAACGGGGGTTCCTTAATAGAGTTAATTAATTAAAAGAAAATTAACTTTATAAACCTACGACCCGAGATATATATCGACGGATTCTTTAGGGTTAGCCTTATTATAAATAAATTAAATACTTTTATTAACTATATCCTATTACTAGTAAATATCGAAGGTATCGAGGTAGTTATTAAAGTATAGATTATATAAATTAAAATTTATAATTTACTATTTAATTTTACGTAGATACGAAGAGTATATTATAATCTCTATTATAGTCTAGGGAAAGTTACGATTACCGGAGATAATTTAAAGGAGAGGGAAATTCTAGTTTAATTAATTATTATAAAAGTAGGCCTATTTATAATAGAGTTTAAAAATAAAGGGTATAATAACGCGGACTATATTTACTAGTAGTTAATAAATAAATGAGAAAATATTATACCTTAACTTCCCTTTTAGAGGGGAGTTAGGGCTCGACTAATTTTAATACTATATCAATAAATTAATTTATAGTAATAACTACGATTTAATTACCTAGAATAATAAATATCTATTTAGCCGCCGTAGTACTCGTATATTATAAAATATATCGGACTCTCTTTATCGATTTTAAGCCCGCGGTCTTAATAGTTTTAATTATAAAAACCGTAATACTAGCGCTAAAATACTTATTTAGGAAGGGTAATAATTTCTTAATATAATATAAATTTATATAACGGCCGCTTAACTTAGAGCTAATGGATATTATCGAAATATAATTCTAGGAAAGTAGTATTATTATTAATTCGATTACGGATACCCCCGAGAAAGTTATTATAAATAAACGAATACTTTATATTTAGAGAGAGTATTTTACGAAATCCGTTAAGAATATTTAATCTATTAACTTAATCGAGTACTTTATCGAATTAAAGATATATATTAAATTAGTTAAAACTAGTCTTCCCCGCTATATTTTAATAGAGCGAGAATTTATTAACCGGATCTTCCCTAAACTAGAAGATATAGGTATAATTATATAAAGGAGTAGCCTTTAGAACTATCGGATTAAATTTCCTCTAAAGAAAAAGAACTCGCCTTTACTTCGAGTTATATATAATTTTATCTTTATTAATTTATTTATAATTAAATCTAGCTACCCTATATATTACCTAGAAAAGGTAATTAATATTTTAATTAAAGTATTATTCCGAGCTTTCTTTAATTCCGATATATTAAATAACTATTAAGCGATTCTAATAAAGATCGAGGATATTAATAAAATAGGATTTATTATATTAAATAATTAATAAGTATATCTAAGAATAGAATAAAGATTAAAGGGTAGTCTTTATATATATATTTAATTTACTAATCTAGTATTTAGACCTCTACCGGTAAACGACGAAAAGATAAAATATATATTAACTCTTATTAAAAATTATAACGATTATATATTCTAAATATTTATAGATAATTATATTATAATAACTATAGGATTCGATACCTTATTTAAATTCTTATATAAGGATTATTTTCTCTAAATCGTATTTAGCCCTATCTATCTATTAAAGTATAAAACTTTTATATTCGTAAATAACCTTAAATTACTAGGATTTTAAGGGAGTACCGTAGGTTTATAAACTTCTATTAAATATTATAAAAAGATTTAAATATAACCTACGCTAGTTAACTAAACGGAATTAAATATTTTCTTTTAGTTTATACCCTTCCTAAGAATCTTTATCCCTAAACGAGTAGTATATATTTTATAAATAAAAGAGGTTTATCTCGAGCTTATATTAATAAAGCTAAAAATTAAAAAAGTATATAATTATAAAATCGAAGCTTACGACGAGGACTTTATGAAAATATTAATTCATAAACCTAGGCCTAAAAAACTAATAATCTAACGTAAATATATCGAGAAGGATATATTTAACTAGGGAAATCTCTAATAAAAGTCCTTTAATATAGTTAAAGAAGTAATTATATCTAATATTATAATAAAAGTAAATCCGGACCTATAATTTTACCTAATAATTAATACTAACTAGGAAATTATTAACGGCTATCTTTTCTAATTATAAAATTAATTAATTAATATAAAAACTTACCCGAAATTCCTACCTAACGAACGAATTATTATATTTTTATTCTTTAGACTTAACGATATAGAATCCTAATATATTAATTCGGAAAGAGAATATATAATCATTATTAAATACTTAATTAAAATTAAATAACTCGTTATCGGGTCTAAATATCCGGTTAAAATCTATAATAATTATAATATATTAATACTAATTTCCACTAAAGGCTAGACGGAGAAAGGTAGAATATTAAATTAAATAAACTAGTTAAAAAAATATAACTTCTAACTAGTTTATAGGCCTTCGCGAGATTAGTATATTAAAATTACCGACGATCTTAACCGAATACTAACTCGATTAATATTTATTAATAAAGTATAAAATTAAAACTATATAATTATAATAACTCTATAATTAGCCGACCTTAAATAGTACTCTAGGTTAAGATAGATTCGTAAATAAATAAAGAATCGAATAGAAAAATATATAATTTCGTTAATATATTACTAGCTTATTAATTATATACGGAATAAAGAAATAGTAATAAATTAAATAAAACTACTAAAGAACTAGTAGAGATTTTTACGGGAAGTAGTAAAATATTATAAATTATTAAAACTCTACGAATCCTAGATCCTTTATTATTACGAGAGTACTAGCGCTGAAAGTATTTATCTTATAGAAGCGGAAGTACCTAGATTCTTATATATAATATATAAGGACTATAGATACTACGCGGTAACTCTAATATTAAATTTCTTTATAAAAAGGGCCTACTAGCCCACGAGAGTTAAAGATATATATATATAAATATAGAATTACTACTCTTATTAATTAAAGACGAAAAAATTAATCAAAATCAATATTTAAATAATATAGTACTTCGCCCTATTATTTATACTAGGGATAAATTAGATCGGCCCGATAAATTCTCCGTATTTAATTACGGGCGTAATATATATCTTATTAGTAATAAATTACTTTACGCGATTCGCCTAGGTAAAATTATATACTAGATATATAACTATTAAAGTTATTAATATATTCGAGAACTATATTTCCCTAGTCTTCAAATAGTTAAAGGGTATATATTTAAATAATAAATCCTATTTCGTTAATAACGATATAAGAAATATATTTATATAGTATAAAATAAATTATTTTACGGGCCCTATTAGTTATTCTTCTTTAATAAAATTACTAGAGAGGGGAGTCTAGGAAATAATAACTTTTATAAATAAAAAATATATTAATAGACGAATAAACGTAGAATAGTTATTTACTATATAAGAAAAAGTATTAAAGATAAATATTAAAGAAGTAAAATTTCATAGTTACTCGCTAAATTAATTAATACTAGGATTTAAACTTTAATTATATTATTTCGATATTAATTTAATATTTCTCTCCGCGCTTAATAAAGTTAAAGAAAAGTTACTATAATATTAATATTAAATCTTTACTACTTTACGAGAAAAGAATAAATTTCTATCTACCGAGGTAGCCTTATATATATATTATAAATATAAGAAGAATTTACGTAAATAACGAATCCTAATATTAGGAGATTTAATCCTCGTCTAGAATTATATTAAAGCGAAGGAATACGAGAGGAAACTAGAGTAGAAATAACTAGGACTAAAACTATTAATAAAATTAACCCTATATAAATTAAGCGGATATATTAGAGAATTATACAATAACGAGAAAAAAAAGAGATATAGTATTAACGATCTATTATTATACTATAAAAGAGAACCCGTTATTATAGCGGGAGTATAGTTTATTCTACTAGTATAAAGAACTACGCTAGTGATTATTAAAGGAATAAAGATAATATTAAATAGAATTAATAAAAGAGCTATAATACTCTCCTAATCTAAACTACGTTTAATATTCGGAATATATACTTTTAATTTCTATTTTCGGCTCGCTAATTACTAACCTATTATAACTTTATATTATTAGATATTAATTAACTCCGAGGGCGTCGTTATTTTTAAATAAAAAAAGAGTTAAGAATAAATTTCTATTTTATTTATTTCTTCGAATTAGTATTTATAGAGAAACTTCGGCTAAACGACTAAATACTTAATAATATTTATTTATAAATTTTATTCTTCGCCTAATATAACCTTATCTTTAAATCTTTAAACTTTATTTATCGAATCTACTATAATATTATACTACCTCTATTATTAGTAAAGGACGACGGTTATATATTATTTATACTACTAAACTTTAATCTTTATTTAGGTTTATTTTACTCCGTTTAATAATTAAATTTTATTATAACTTTATTTACCCTATTACTTAAAGTATATTTAGGTATTATAAAGATTAGTAGTAATAAACTCGACCCCGAGATATAGCGGAGAGGATAAGCGGGATAAAAGAGAAAATAAAAATAAAGATTAAAAAACTAAACTTTTAAAAAAGAGAAATTAAGACTTTAATAATATACTATAATATTTATAAATACTACGATAATATTATTTCTCTTTATATAAAAATTTTAAGAGCCTATAGAAGTAGACTTTTAACCGAAATTAATAATTTTTATAACTAAATTTATTAGGGCAAGAATTGATAAATTAGTAAAACTAACTATATTAAAAGGGTAGTATAGGTTCGAGATTTACGAAAATATACTTTAGTTTTTAATAATAGAGTTTTAATAAATAAACTAGCCTAAATAAAAAATATTTATAAAGTTATTTAAAAATATAATATTACTAGCGAAGGGAGAGTTTAATTCTTTATTATAATATTTTATTTAACTACCGTAGTAGAAGCTCTTTAAAGAGACTATAGAAATAAACCCGAATACTCGGCGAGATAGGAGGGAGGATTTTCTTTAATCCGACTCTCGTTACTACCTTAATTATCTAGAGGTAATTCCGAGATTTAAGTCTTTTATTAATTTAATACTCTTATTTAAATAAAGCGGGGAATATAATAATCCTAATATATTAAAGAATATAGAAGAGAACTATATAAACCTAAATTATATAGAATAAAATATATTTATTAAGAAATTAAAATGGGCGAATTAATTAAAATTAAAGAATATTTATATAGTAGAAATTAATAGAATTAATTTAGAAATCTAGCCTAAAGAGTTATAATAGTCTTAATAATTATTATCGGAGTAGGATAATTTAGTCTAGGACTTTAATAACTACCCTATACTAAACTATAAAGAATTATACTAGTAATTTATCTTATATTAATAGTATATATAATAACTAGCGTTACCTACGGAAGTATAATAATCGTTAATATAGTATTAGTATTTAAATATTACTCCCCTCGGAAGATCGGAGGCTCGAATCTATATTATTTCTAAAATTAATACGGACGATACTAGTCTCGTAAAATATAAAAAGAGAAAAAAAGAGACGAGTATAATTTCTATTAATATACCGGACCTTAAGTTTAATTTAGATTAGAATAAATAAGTCTATTAAGACTTATATAAACCTTTCGAAGTTATATACGAAAAGACTATGGAAATATAAAAGACTACGTTCTAAAACGATTTTTAAAGGAGAGTTAATACTATATACTAGATAATTCATGAAAATATTTTTAACTTTGGTTTTTCGTAAAAGGAACTTAATCTACTAGATTTAAAAATCGTTAATAAACTATTATTAATTTTAATAAACTTAAATAAACTCGTAAAAACTAGGGTAGAAAAATAAAAGAAAAATCCCTTAAATATTATTAAATACTTAAAAAAGAAAGTTAAATTATTTTATTAAATAATACTCGCCGCTATTAAATAAAAGACAATAATTAGAAATATTATTATTAATAAAATAGAGATAAAATCAAATTAATAAATCAAGATTATAACCTCGCTAGATAAAATTATAACTAATTTATTAACTTTAATTATTACCTTAGAGTTAAAGTTTATATTATCCGAGTATATATATATATCCCGGAACCTAGTAGATTATATAAATTAAATTTTAAATAGATACCGACAGGAGCTAACGCCCGTATTTAAAATTATATATAAAGATAGTAAAATACTAGTAGAAAAGGAGTATTAGTTATTATAGTTATATTAATATATTATTAAAGTTACGAGACTAGAGGTTAAGGATCTACGAAGGTACTTTTTTTTATAATTTATCGAGTACCTAACTCTAAATACTTATCTTTATTAATATATTAAATATAAAGATATTTATACTTAGGTAAAAGTAATTATAAAAGGGGTAAATAATCCTATATAAACGGCTCTACTAGAACCTATACCTATTCTTATATACTATTTTCCGTATACTAAGTTTATTAATATTAATGAATACGAGTCTTATAAAGGGCTAAGTAAAGAAACTATTAAATAATTTAACGAGTTCTTTAAAGAACTAGTCTACCTATATATATAATAACTCTAAGATCTCGAGCGATAATAATAAATTACCCGAGATAAAACTATCGTATTAAAAATAGAGTATAAAACTAGTATTAACGATAAATAAAAGAAACTATAAGATAAACGGGACGGAAAGATAATTATATTAAACTAAAAATTAATATTAAAGATTTATAAACCTTCTATAACGGACTAAAAATAAATAAATAACGGAGCCTCGTAACTTATTAATAAATTATAGATTTCTACGGTACCGAGTTAAATAAATAGGTCACGGGGTTTTATCTAGATATAAAGATTAAATAAATTTAATTAACTTTAAAGAAGAGGATAAATATTAAGGCTCGTAAAAAGAAAAAGAAAGAAGAAATTATATACTAGTAAAATTTTCTAAAGATTTATAAAGATTTCTTAAAAGAGTACTTTAAGAATAAATTTATTAAGAATAAAGTAATTACCTTTATATTTTAAAATAATAAAGTATCTAGTCTATATCGTTAGTATTTATTATAAAATACGGAGGGTAAAGATTATTAATATAATTAATAATACTAAATTATATTTAAGTAGTTTAATAAATTAAAAGCCGATACTTATAAAAAACGTCTCCGCGAGATACCGAGAGACTAGTATCCTATAATAGTAAATTACACGTTATTAAAAAATAAAACTAATATTAGAGGAGTATTATAAATAGTATTAATCGGAGACTCTTTCGTTATAGAATTTAAATAAAAGTACGTATTTTCTTTAATATAATAGTAATTAATATATTCCTAGTAGTTGTATTTATAATTAATTTAACCGGCTCCGTCTATATAGTAGTATTAATAACCGATTTAGTAATATATATAACCTTCGTATTTCCCCCCGTCTTTATTATTTTTATTAACTCCGTAGTTCCTACCTCTAAAATAATAAGAGTCGGTCTTTTATATTATACCTATCTTTTTAAGAATATATAATATATCTAGATTAAACCCGGTAGTAGAGAGTACGTATAACTAGCGATATTAAAAGTACGAAGATAAATACTATTATAGCGCGTTAATAATTTTAGATAAATACTAGTAATATTTCTCTCTACCAGTGTTACCTATATTAGATTTACGCTTCGGATTAGCGTGGGGATCCCTAGAGGGAATACTAGAGTAGAATATAGTAGAGTAGAGCGTAGGGTAGAGATCGCGGTTCGATCTCTACTCTAAATTAAAGTAGAGTAGAGTAGGGATTTTCCGAGCGATCCCTAGTAATAAATATATAATTAATTAACTTTAGGAATATACTCGATATAATAGGATTTTAGAAGATAATTCATAGTAAGAAAATTTTAATACGTACTAAATAATAGTATTTCTATTTATTTAAATTTTATAAATATTCTTTTTTAATCCTAACTAAGAAGCTAGGCCCGTAGGTCGTTAATTATTACGAATATTCTCTTTTATTTTAGTTAAATAACTAGGTAGACTAGGCTTAAATCCTCTATTATCTTTACTATATTTATCGACCTTTAAACCGATTTTTATATAATTACTCCTTTTCCGAGTTAGGTTTTAAATATCGATTATAGAGTTATATTATTAATACGAATATTTCTTCTATAGTTCTAACGGCTAGAGATTAATTATTAATATAATTATTATTATTATAATTTTAATTAAAACTTATATAGGTAGGCTCGTCTTCGTTATTATTATTAAATACTTCTTATTTATTATTATATTATCGCTTTTCTTTTAGGTCCTTTTTACGAATAATTTCTTCCTATTTTATATCTTCCTAGGAAAGATTATTAATTTGATTATTAAATAAATAAAATAGGATATCTTAAGGTCTATCTTCTTTTATTCTTTTATTATATTTATATAATATAACTATAGCTTAGAAAGTTACTAGTATTTATAATTTCTAAATACTATATAACCTCGTAGCGATAGAGAATAAATACTTTACGTTAATATTCATAATCGATATAACTAATATATTACGAGTAATTATACTAAGAATTAGAAACCGAGGGGTAAATTACTTCTATAGTACTAGAATATTTTATTCCGTAGATTAATTAGAGAATAATATTAAAGAGATTAACGGAATTAATTATTAGAAAGATTATTAGAATTTACTAATATTCTTATACCTCTAGGACTCGTTATCTTCTTTTTCTTTATTATTAGAATTTATATTTAATATTTAGATAAACCTATTATTTAGATCGTATTTATAATTTTATATAAAATTAGATAACCTACTCGAAGTTAGTATATTCGTTTAATATTCTTTATACTCTACCTCGAGAGGATTAATAGACTAATAATTATAACGGTTATTTAATATTAGTCTTTTACTCCGAGGTCTCGAATATTTTCCTATTTTTTATAGAGTTTAATAAGGCCGCCTTATTATAAAAATACCTTAAACCGTCTTTAGTTTTAATATAGTACTAATTTAACTTTTCGGTCGCTTGATATAATATAATCTTTATTTTAGACTTTTATAATACTCGTTTTAAATAGAGTTATTTTATAATCTTTTCTAGATAATTAAAGAGTTTATTATAGATTATAAAAGTACGGTAGCTAGTAATAGTCTTCGTTATACCGATAACACTCGTTATTTTCGCGAACTTCTTTATAATATTAATTAGGTAAGTAATATAACTTTATTCTTTTATTTTTAATTTAAGGTAAGAAATCTCAGCCTATATAAAATAACTTTTAATATTATAGCGTAGTTTAAATACGTGGACTATTATATAATATATCGAATTCTATCGCGTTTTAATATCCTGAATAAACTTTATTAATTTTAATTTAATAATTTTATTAATTTTATTCGGTATACTTTTCTCTATAATATCGAGTCTCTTTTATTAAATATCTCGGAACTAGGTTCTACGCTAGTTATTTATATTAATAATTACCGTAGTTTTCCGTATCTAATAAAGTTAGATTATTATAAAGATTATTAGAATTCTCGTATTTTAGCTAGTATTGACGGTAAACTCTTTTACGCGCTAGTTTAGAAATCGCGAGAGTTTTATTATTTATCCTAACCCCTTTAAAATTATTCGTTCGTAGGCGAAAGGTAAATCGTATTTAATAATATCTTAACAATAAATTAAATTATATATATAAGGTATAGTATATACTTAAACGATTATTTAATAAATATTCGTTTAATCTTTTTATTCCTTTATATAAATATAAGAATAATACTATCGAGTATTATCTATATATTACTAGTAAGTATTATCGTTTATAATAATATAAATCCGATACTCGATTTTATATTTACGGACGATTTTAGTTAAAACGTCTATTAACTTTTTACTAGTATATTTCCCTTTAATATACTTAAAGTTAATAATAATTTTATAATATTTCTACTCGGCGTTAATAAAGTAGGTAATAATAACTATATATAAAAATATATCGTAGAGTAATTATTTATCTAAAGTAAAGAATATCTTTAATTTATCGTCGGGTAAAGTATTAAATAGCTTCTCTTTAATCTTCTCGAATTATTATAAAAGTTTATTCTTAATTATTAAAGAACTTAGTAATATAGTAGTAAAGTTTAAATAAAGAAACGAATACTGAACTAGGATATTATTAAAAGAGTTATATAATATTTTTATTATAGTAACTATTTATAGAAAAGCCTCTTTAAAGTTTAATCGTTAAGGTATAAGATTATTAATCGTAACTTTAATACTTTTAATTTAGCGGCGCTATATTCGAATTAACTAAAGAATTCTAATAATTATTATAATAATATAGACTTTTACCTACGTAGAGATAATTTTTTTAAATATTAATTACGTTATATTATATATACTCGCCGAGTTTTTATAATTTTTCTTCTTTATATAGTCTCTCTCTAACCTAGTACCTTAATTTATATAGGGATAAATTAATATATCGTTATATCATAGATAAATTATCGATAATTTTCTAGAGCCTACGATTACTCCTTCTTCGAAAGACGTCTATATTATAGACTTTCGGGATTATATTTTACTAAAATTAATCTTTTTATATTATTTCTTATTATCGGGATATTTATACTATATAGTTTATTTCTACTAGTTTAAGAATATATTCTTTTTAGTATTAGAGAAAATATAATATCTTTATCGCTTTTTTTATATTATAATATTAAGAGGTTATTTAGGGTAATAGTTTATAGAGTTTCTAATATTATAAAAAGATTTATTATCGAAGATACTATTTAAGCGATCTTTATCTAGTTAATTTAATATAAATTCTAAAAGAAGTAGTAAAGAGTTTAATTAATATTATATAATAAATAATTAATTATTAGAAAGATTATTAAAATTAAGATCTAATATTTTTATATATATATATATTTATACTTTACCCTTTACCGATATCGAATCGATATATTTTTAAAAATAGGCGGTAGGATAATCGTAGGAGAATATTAATATTAAAATATACTAGTAGATAAAGTTAATCTCGTAATAAATATTAAAAAGATTTATACTTTAAAGTTTAAAGTATATTAAGAGTCTATTTAATATAATATAACCCTAATTAAACTACGCCTTTAATAAAATTTATTTATAATTTAAATCTAGAGTTAAATTTAGCTCGGACGATTATACGTTCGAGTAACGAACGACGAGATTATTTACTAAAATACTTTAGACTTAATTTTAACTCGGACGATTATATATTTAAGCGGCGAGATTTTCTACTAAAATATTATATTTATTATTATTATTATTCTTTACTCTTTCCCTATATTATTTAATAATCCTACGTATATTATTATCTTTTAGAAGGTTTATTATCGAAAAGAATAAAAATACTTTAAAGAATAAAGATTTAGAAGGCGATTAAGAAAGTATTTAATACCTAAGACTTAATTTTAAAAAATCTTAAATATCGTAAATTTAAGCGTAGTAATAAATTATTTTTTAATTAATAATAAGTCGAAGCCTCTAATTAATAAAAAATAATAATAACTTTAAGGTAAATTAAGAAGTACTAGAAACCGACCGAATTATTACTTCCGAAATTTATTTTCTATCGAGTAGTTAAAGAGCTTTATATAAATATCGGGTTTTCTAGATATATTTAATTAGTTATAATAATTATTCTTTAAGAGGCGGTAGAAACTTATTTAATATTAGAGTTTAAACGTAAAATTATAGTATATTATTTTATAAAATATTATTAATATTATCTAGTTCTTTAGCTAGTAGCTTATTATTAAAAATTTATAATAATACTTTCGAAGGATTTTAAATTTCTACGCGATTTTAGATATAAGAATATATTTTAATTCATTTATATCTAATAATAAGTATATTTATAATTATTATTCTAATAATTAAGAAGGGAGGCTATTTAATATCGAAATATATAATTATATTAAGAAGCTAGAAATTAGGCGCTAGGAAATTCGATAACTCCTCGTCGAATATATATAAATATATTAACGACGGCGTAATACGCTTTTAATTAAGAAGTAACTTTATATTAAACTCTTTAAAAACTAAAATAAACGCCTCTTTAATATTTCTAAAGTCTTTATCCGGGATTTAGTTATAATAGGATAGATTATACCCCTTTTATTATTAAATAAGTCTCGGTAAAGAAGTCTACTCGTCCTCCTCCTCTATTTAAAAGTAGGAAGTTATATTCTATTATATAACGATCTCTTCCTTCGTAAAATACTAGTGCGGTTTTATTTATAAAACTGGTAAACTTTAATAATAGTTAGCTAGTCTAATTATTAGAATAATTATTAGAATAATTATTAGAAATCTATACCGTATTTTAATTAAGGTAATTATACTAGGTAAAAGTAGTATATTTATACGTCCCTAGATCGTAACGCTTAAGATAATTAATTTTACGAAATAGACTTTAAATAGATTTACGCTATATAGCCCGCCTAAAGCGGAATTCGTTAATTTTAATAATATATACTATTATATTTACTCTTTTCTAGGTTTCCTAGATTAAAGTATATTAATTAATAATTAATAATAACCCTTCGGTCTTTTTATTTATAATTTATTAAAATATAATCTAGGCTAGGTCTAGATTAGGTTATTATTAATATAATCTCTTAATAATTAAAATTTAAATATTATTTTAATATCTCTTTAACTCGTTTAGATCCTCTTATATAATATTATTATTATCTTAAATTAATATATCTTAATTTTATAAAGTTATACTAGTTTTCTCTATAAAATATATAATATTATTAGTTTAGGTAGTTCTAATCGGAAAATAATTATTATAATAATTATTAGAATAATAAGTAATTTAGATTATATCTTTTTAAAAGGATCTCCTATTTTATTTAAATTAAAATAGTAACCTAGTAGGTCTTTAATATTTTTTAAAACTCCTTAATAATACGGAGTTTCTTTTATATTATTAATACCGTAGTTATATTATTTCTTTAATAATTTATATATTACTTTTCGAATAATAAGGTTTAAATAAAACGAGCCTTTATCTTTATTATTAATATATTAATTAAATACTTCTTTAATTTCTTCCTAGGTCTTTAAGGTCCCTTCGGCCGTCCTTATAACTAATAAAGTATAATAACTAGATTATCGATATTATTACCGTTATTAATACTAAATTTATACTATTTAATAATAATTTCGGTATTATATAAGAAATTCGTTAAATTATATAGTATCTACTCGGCTTTAATCTCGGGGTCTTTTTTAACTAGGAAACGGGAATTATAAATATCTTTCTAATAATTTATTACCGAATAAATTTACTATATAATTAATCTACGAAAGAATTAATTCGTTTCGGTATAATAAGAATTGTAATTTCTTAATATATATAAAGTTAATATAGTTTAACGGCGAGACTAACGCGCTTTAATTATTAAATAATAAGTATTAAAGAAGACTAAAGTATACTTTACGAAATAATTATTAATTATAAATAAAGCGATAAAAGTAGAGGGAAGATCGCCGAAGACTTTATTAATATTAAGAATTTAATTACGGGAAGTAGGATATTATATTTAAAAGAGTACTCGCTCTCGTATTTAATATAAACCCTAAAATTTATTAAAAGTCTTATTTAATTATACGACTATTAGAAAGATTATTATAATTAATTTATAATAATAATTAATAAAGTATACAAGTATCTTACTCTTTATACTAGATTAAATTATACCTAGTTCGTAATATTCTAAATTTATTAAGGTAGAATAAATAAATATCTTAAATAAAATAAATAAAATAAATAATAATAATTATACTCTTATATAATTTAGGTAAATTCTATCGTTTATAAAATAATAATTATCGATACTAGTAGCTTTAACCTCGTAATTATTATTATTATTACTAGTTTTATTATCGTTACTAGTGTCTTCGTCGTTTTAGGTTATTATAAATACCGTTTTTTAATTAATTAAAATACTACTTCTTAATTAACTAAAATATCGCTTTTTAAATAATTTAATATAGCGCGTATTTATAGAGGTAGAGCTAGACTTATATAAAAAGTTAGAAATACTACGGAGGAGAAGGCCCCTAGAAAATTACTAATAATTAAAGCGAGGAAGATTATTCTTAGTACTTTAACTCTATATAATATAACTAGATAAATACGTAAATATAAAGTATAAAAGAAGGGTAGTAAATTGAATTCTAATAATTATTATAATAACTAAAATTAATCTAAATAATTTAGCCGTTACTCTACGCGAAATTAAATATTATTAAAAAACTACCGAATTATTTACTCTTAAACTCTCTTTCTAACGGTTTATATATAAAGTAATATCCTCGGCTATATCGGAGTCGTTAGGTATACGTTAATAATTATCTATAATTATAACTATATAAGAAGTAACGGAAGCGATATTAATAATATTATTTAAAAGTAAATTCTATCTTAATCTTTCGCTATTTATATTGATAATATAAGATATTAACCTCTACGTAATCTACGTTAAATATATAACTATCTAAAGTAAAGATATTTAATTAACGTAGATAATTAGGGGCTATAAATTTATTCTATAAAGAGATATAAATTAATATTAATATTTCTAGTATTTAATATCGTAATATCTAATAGGAGTAGGGTATAATAAGGAGGGGAGTAGATAATAAATATAACTTTAATATTATTTTATCTCTTAATAACTTCTATTACTATTAAAGAATAAAATATTCTTCTATTTTTATTCTATAACTCTATTACTAAAATAGTTATTATAATAATTATTAGAAATCCGTCTTAGTATAATAGAGATTCTTTAGTAAATTTTTATTTTACTCTACTCTATTTTAAGTTCTACGTTAATAGATCTCTATACTAGGCTAGAGTAGAGATTATACCTCGATTTCTACCCTACTCTACGTTAATCCGAAGTGTAATTAAATTATAAATACTTATAGACTAGATAACCCCGTTATTAATATTAATAAAGATATTAGTCTTAAGAGTAATAAAAATTACCGTCTTTATTAATTTATAATTAATAAAGTAACCTCTATTATAGCCGGCGTTAAAATAAATATTATATTTTCTCTTTAATTATATTATCGAACTCGATTTCTATACTAGTTATTATTTCCGACTTTAAGTAGTATTTTCTTCTTTATATTAACTCTTTAAAAATAACTACTAGAATATATAATATATATAATATTTCGTTATTAATATACCTCGTTATTAGCCTCCGTTAAATCGATTTAATTTTATTTTTTTCTTAATTAATTATCTCGCTACTTTCTTTATATAAGCTAAAATTTATAATTTTGAATAATAAATCGGGCCTTATATTTACTCCTTTAGATAAAGACTAAAACTCCTTATATTAATAATATTTAAGGTAAGGATTCCGAGTTAACTCTAAGAGCGTCGTTAATTTTTAATAAAGGGAGAATTAAAGGGTTAGATTAATTATTAGCCTTATAAAGTCTATATATTAGCAGAATTGTACTTAGCTAGAAATATCATCCATAGCTTGAATAGAAGTCTCTTCCTCTTATTGTGTTTCCAAGTCTTTCAGTATGTAGTACAGCTCCGACGAACGTTGTTTCGCTCCCCAATCTGGGAAGCCTTCAGCTCTCACTACTTTGGAGTAACAAAGAGACGGTTCGATCACACTTGGCGACAGTAAGACGCGAACGAGTCGGACGAGAGTGTTACCACCCCGAGTAAGCGTGAATCGACTGTCTCCGAACCCATCGTGTGGGGACGATGGCAGGCAATTTTGCCACACTCCTTGGCCCGCGGATCTAGGGCCTAGCCCTCAGACACCTCCAATTGCCTCTTTGATTCATCACGGATCAGGACCCAACATCTATCTTCACCGAGTGTGGCAAATTTTGCGCAAAGGGCCTATAAGACTGTGGATCGCAAGCTTCCAAGTCTGATACCCGTTGCGTTTGCGCGATTGTAGTGCTGAAGACTCTCGAACCCTTGGGTTAGACCCCATCGCACCAGTAGCGGTCTGTCTGGCCCTAGCTCTACGTCGAGTGAGCTCTCTCAATGGACGAGATGTGATTTCTTATTTGAACGAAAGTGGAAATCCTTATCAAAGTCTTTGCAATTCCAATTATCTGTCGAACAACTGCTGCGGGTCAATTGATTGGGCTGGTTCAACCATTGAGAGGTCTCCGAGTTACCCCAGTAAAACAAACATACACAACCCCACGGGTTCCCTGGGGTGGCGCGGACGCTACGGTGGAGGCTGGAGGGGAAGCCTGCATACGACGGGTGGCTGGGCAGCGGTCAAGCAGCACTCCAGTCAAAGAGTGCGAGTATCTCGTGAGCAGCCAATTCCCATATTATGAAGCAAAGTAAAACTGTCTTTGCTGGACCATTGGGAATGCCAAAGCCGGACGACATGGCAGGAAAGGCACCAATGGGGAAACCACAAGACCAACCCGGGCACGTTGGCGAACAGGCCGCAGACCCAACTACACCGCACTTTCACCCACACAACCAACGGCGTCGAACTATGTCCCAGCGCGAAGATAGCGACGATGAGAACACCTCTCGGGTGAAGAGGCAACACCTTGACGATACAAGCAACGACGGCCCTGGTTCTCACCCAACAATCGTAGCATCCCCCCTACAGCTCCCACACCCAAGTGATTCACCAGCAACTTTGACAGCAAAGCTAAACGCCATCCTCGCAGCGCTAGCTTCAGGCCAGGGTCTAGCAGCAGCAACAGGCTTCCTCGCGACCCCAAATTCAAACCGCGACCACATCGCCAAAGCATGCCAGGACATGCATCCGGAAGAGCGCATGATGTGGGACGAATACACTGCTAATCCACAGCTCCGCCTGCCAGCCATCAACTGGAAGACAGATATCGACGCCGAGCCTACATCCACAAAGCCGCTGAAGACTGCAAAACGTAGAGCAGAAGCGCTGAACCGTCTGTACAAGACGGATCAAGCACGACCAGGGCATGTGGTGTGGCTCACTAAGAACCATTTGGTGCTGTTGCCGCTGGTGAAGGCCGTGGCAAGGATCATTGGAGCGGAGACGGATATCAGTGGTGGTAGAAGAGGGGCTGCAGTGGCGGATCTGCAGACTGTAAACAAAATCCTGGGCGTTCTGGGTGCGGTGGTTGAGGAGCGGAAGGGAGAGATCGATGGAGCTGTGATTGCACGGGTGCAGACTGTGCTTGGGATGGAGAGGAAGAGGCAGAGGAAAATCGTGGGCTGAGGGATTTGATGCAATCAAGTACGAGCGCCGAAAGAAGAGCTTATGAGATCTCCTCAGTGGACGCATTTTAATCACTTCCCAGGCGGAGCAAATTACTGGTTGCGAGCAGACAGCTGCCCCTATGATGAAAAATCCGCGTTCTTTAGTCACGAAATAACACTCAGATTGGCGGCTGTCGAGATTTATTGAAACCAAAAGCCCAGTGAATATGCTTACCACTAATTCTGCTGAAAGTAGACAAATTGCAATACATCAGCTGTTTCGCACTTCCTGTCCTCGATGAAACCGTGCCTGGAAACCCCCACTGAGGTTTGTCCATCAGGAATGTCGAAAGCAGACAACCAATGATACAGCAGCTGTATCATGGTTCCCGTCTTTGATAGAATTGGCACTGGAACCTCGATTGAGATCAACTTCCAGGATTGCCGAAAGCAGCTCGAGTCAAATCACTTATACATCACTACGTTCAAAATAGATTGAACTCAAGTCGATCTATGATTAACGCAGTTGCAACTCCCAATCTTGACGACTTTCACTCACACGAGATCTGCGCTCACTCGTCAGATGTTGACAATGGCAAAGATTCTCATGATTTGCAACATGAACTGGACAAGCACTAGACCTCTAATTTCATGCATGGCTGACCTTGATCAAGCCACTCGTTCGGCCAGTGATGGTACTTTACTGCTGTCCTTGAAAAAAATGACCATCCGCTGAGTGTTGCTTGAGCACGAAACCCTACTCTACGACGCTCATGCATGATACCGGCAGAAAACCGCACCTGGTTTGCAAATTTTCAATTGAACCACCAGGTCAGAGTAAGTCTGGTCCTCTTATGTTTTGGCCTACCTAGACCGGCTACTCATGACTGCTTAGATCTAAATCTACTCTAGTCTGAGGTACTAGGTTGCAAGACGACTTGAAAAGTCACCGAAGTTGATTTGAGTAGAGTGTGGGTCCTTCTCGCTAAGAAATGCATCTGATAGGTATACCAAGTCTCCAATTAGAAGTTGGTCCCAAGCTGCTCAAGTTCGAGAGCTGGTGAACCTGAATGAGAACTGGGCCATCGCCAGGATAATCTCCTGCACCTTTCATACTTCGTAATACGAGATTGCGCTTTTGTATGGGGAGAATGAGTCTCTCGAACCCACCAGGTGATGATTTTGGCTTCAGCATCGCTGATAAATTTGTAAATTCGTTAAAAACACCGCCCGGTGCTCAGGATCCTCGTGCCGACTAGAGTCCAATACTACCGTCCCACTCAATGGAAAGAGCTTGTACCCCTAAACTCTGTGTTCTCGGACGGTCTCGCCCAGATGGACCTGGATTGGATTGACCCTTTTAGTAGTGCGACAACGGTCGTGGACTTTGCTTCGACTTTTATTCCAACACCATGCTGGCTGCACCCTCGACATAAAATCTAGACGCCCTTACTTCTGCTGCACCCACATCAGCGCCCACAGCTGATTCACCAGTGGTCATTACTAACCCTCGCCGACTACTGCACCATCATCCAAGTCCTCGCCTAGTATAAAGACCATCAATCTAACCCCTCAAGCGCCGCGGAAAAGTCCTTAACAAACTCCGTCACAAATTCCATTGTCACTTAAGCACCTATCTCTAGCTCCTCGACCACCCAGCAAGAGTCCGCCAGGATCACGGTCACAGCTTCCTCTGCCCCTCAATCATCTGCGTCTACCTCCCGAAGCGCGGAGAGAAAGCCTTAGCGTTGGATGCTGGCGATGCTGCTGCCATGTATAGGACAACGCTTGGTCTATTTCCTCTGATTGCGCCAATACCTTCTTGCTTCGAGTAAGGAAAGGAAGAAAGGAAGAAAGAAAGATTGATAGCACTGAATGTATATATGTAATTAGCTGCTGTGTACTTGCAGCCATCAAGATCGCGAGCCGACCGCTCAGCAGCCGGCATAAATATCAGCTGGCCCATCTTTCCCATTATTTTCAGAAGATACACCTTGAGCTATGCTATCAAAGTCGAAAGCTAAATTCTTTGCTAATTGATTTTTGACAGGCATGCAGTTGAGGAACTTACGTAACGCAATATTTAACACCTTCCGCGGACTATCGTGCGACCAACCCCTTTCATGAAGATGCTATCGATACTTCCCATGTACATCACCCAACGACGACGCCCTTGCCCGATCACAGCATGAAAGATAAGGAAGTGAAAGAAAGGAACTAAGTCCTCCTGTCCCCTTTTCGAGTCGGGGGATCCTCAATAGCCTCAGTCTTGATAATTTCCGACCGTCCTAGTAGCGAGAAAAAGGATACAATCCGGAACTTCATTGCCCATCTTAAATTTAAAGTCAGCATCATGAATTAGCTTATTCACAATTGGATGTGGCTAAGATTGAAACAAATTACCATTTCTTGGCACATTTGAACGCGAGAGCTAGGGAATACTAAAGGGATATAGACATTGTCTAGGATGAAAAGAGAGGCGAAGTGGAGTGTGACGGACGTGCCTAATGAGTTTTTGAGGGAGAGGATTGGTGGGGCTACTTTGGAGGAGCTGGAGATTTACATGGTGCTTGTTTCGACCTGTTGGAGTGCCTTTCCAAGTCCGTTTGAATTATCGAGATGAAACATCAGAGGAATTGGCTGGTCTTGCAGGCGACTTGAGATACAATAGTACACATAATACTTCGTCGATAGTTACTCTATTGTTGTGTGGCCTCAATGCGATTCCACAGCGTTTTGAGACAATATATATGCAAAGAGTATGTTGCAAAGTTTGGTTGTTGCGGTCCGGTTACTAAGATATATCTAGCTCCTGATCAAATATCTTTAATCTGGACCAGACCGCTATTCCTACTTTAGATCTACAAATTTTGTGGGTCTAACAACAAGCATCTATGATTCCGGGCCGGTTTGATTCCACGACTATTCCTACACTGGGAGCAAGTCTTGTTTCCCATGTCTTGCAGACTTTGCCTGCCATTCCTCTATCTCGCCTCAGCCTTTTCTCCAATCTCACCTTCTTTCAAGTTACTACTAGACAGAGCATCCACGGAACAGATTGTAAAATTTGATATTGTTCGACCGCGATGTTCACTACTTTCACAATAGTCCCTTGACTTCGAATACTAATTACAAGGAAAGTATGTTACAAGAAATTCACAAATAAAACATTCAAAGCACATCCCAAATATCCATCACCTCTTCTTTTTCCCTTCAACCACAGCATCCGCAAAGCTGTCGTGATTTTCCATCGCATGCCCATTCGCCGCTTTGATGCTGCCGTTGGTCTTGGAGTCCTCAACAGCTTTGGCCTTCTCGCCGCCACTGAGGTACCCTTCCTTGTTCTTCACGTCCTTTTCCACCTCACTCTCATCCTCATCGTCACTCCTCACGTCCGCGACCACCTTCGCAAATACGATGTTGTAAGCTACTTTCAAGATGAAGAACAGCCAAAAAATGTTCATGCTCTGCAAGCACGCCAGCAGGGCGAAGGTGATGTATTGACTGATCCAGCATTTGTACTGTTGGGTATCCCAGCTGAGCTCGAAAGGGCCAACGGTTCTGAAGGTGGTGAGTGTTGCTTTCAGGATGACAAGATTGATGTAGTGTCGCAGGTAGACCCAGATCCCAATGAACACGGAGAAATAAGGGAAGATGAGGGGGGAGTCGAGGTAGTTGAGGGTTTTGGACGTCTAAAAGGGAGAATGTTAGATTTGCCGAGAAAACGGAGAGAAGGGGAAGAGTTGACTTACCGCAAGGAAGAAATCGCTAACGTCATGTGTAATATAAACCGCCACACCCATGTACGTGAAGTGAAACCGATAACTTAACCAGATCAACGCCAGGGTCACGATATGATGCCCCACCAGCTCTTTGAAGTCTTTCCGTGGCTTCTCTAGCCGCAGAACCAGCACAACGAATTGTTGCGCCCAATAGCTCGCTTGCAGTAGGTAGTATGCCTTGAAAAGCCCCTCGTGCGCCCTATGTGGGAATCCTTCGAACATCCCCGCTGTGTTGAAATACCACACTGGTGTCCTGCTCATCACGTAGATCCCCAATGGCCCGAAGACAGCGAAATACATAGCGGTATAGACCTGTTCCATGAACCGATTTTGCTTCGAGCGGGACTTAATGCCGTTGTAGATCGCCATTGGGCGAATGAGTCGCTGCATGAGGAATTCGCGAGTGAGTGAAAGCACTATAACATAGAACCCCACGAATGCGAAGTCGCGCGGTCCTTTGCCGTAGAAAGTTGGTGTATCTGGTTCAATGCGAGCATGGTAAGGTATCAGCGGATGGTCGGCGGACATCGGGTAGGAGAGAAAGAGCATGCTGTGGATGGGGTTGGATGGTCGCGGATTGATGGCATAGCAAGCGAGGACGAGGATTATGAGGATGAGTGGGTTTATCCATGTGTGGCGGAAGGAGATGGCTTTCCAGCGCCTGAAGAGGGATTTGGCTTTTCGTCGCTTTGAAAATGGGCGGAAGGGCTTGGATGGGGAGCTCCGTGGGCCGATCTGTACGGATTAGCCATAAGAGGGCGTACGAGGCATGGATGCGTAATTACTGGTGTCAGAGGAGGAGAGTTGAACGTTGGTGTAGGCTCAAGGGTCGAGAGTGCTGCTGCGCCGGTGTCACCCCGGAGGTCTGATCCCAGATTGCTCGATTTCCGGCGTGGTCGAGGCATTTCTTGGTATATAGATCTAAACTTGGTGTTCCTAACCGGCTACACAAAATTACTTTGGACTGGAAAGGTTTTGAGACATATTTAGACAGTCGCGTGCTGTAAGGTCAGCTCCAGCCGCAATTGCGGGAAAGGCGTGAAGGGGAGAGGGAGATTGAGTCAGTCTTATCTCCGGAGCGCGCCCAGAACTTTGGCATAGGAATAGGCGACCTACAGCAACACTAGCGTAGCGTTCATGCCCAGCATTCAATCCTATAGAGCTTACTAGGATACAGATCAGAGGTGTAGTGTCAGATCTTTAAGGCTAGCTTTGATATCACGGTATTGTGAGGCCGCGGTAGAGTATGAAGTCCGAAGGATTCGAAATCATCACATACACAACCTGGGTACGTGTGAGTTCTATCCGTGTATAGTAATAAAGATCTCCCATGTTGACTTGTTGCGTTTGCCATATGAGGAGGATTTTGAACATGGATATACAAAATTCAAACCAATTGCTCGATTATATGTTCCATACTTCTCACCTTCCTTCACCCTTTTGGCACCATCTGATGGTGCGACGTCCTTTGAAACCAGCAATTGCAATTTTTCCTAATCATGTTTGCTTCTGTCTACCGTCCACTTCTTGTACGCCCTTGAAGAGCTATGGTACAGAAAAGCCTGGTTCCTGCGAAAGTGTTGCCATTAGTGGTATCTTCCGCGTTGCGATTTGACGTTTCTGAGAAAGAGGCAACGCCAGGGCTGGAGGATCTTCACCTCTACGGCTCTGATCACAATAGCCAAGAGCTTGCGCTTCGAGATTGCGTGTGAATTCCTGCATGTTCGTCCTGCACGTCGGGAGAATGAACATCCACGACAGGCCGCAGCAAGTTGTGACTGCAGGAGCCGGACGGATACAGCCTAGAAGCTTGAAAAGGAGGATTCTCTCATAAGACTATTACGACCATAGTCCCTAAGGACGTAGACCTACATCATCTAGTGATGCTTCCTGGCTGTAACCTTCCCGGGAATGACCGTTTTCTGACACCTGTGGTTCATTTAACCTATTAGACGAGGACCGATCGAAGATTGATATGCTTCAGCATGACACTGGGTTTAGTAGCGCACGGTCTGACTTCTAAATTCACTTCATGATGGCTCGGTCATCTCACAGATCAGCCATCAGACAGAATAAACAGTCAGTAGAAGACGGGTATCACCCAGTCTTTAGATATGACCGCTGATCGCCACGCTGTAATTGAAGTAATGATCAATAATAAGGTGCTAATCAGTTTGCAAAAGACGCCACACTTTGCGTGAAAACTTCTTAGCCCTTTCCCTCGTTCAACGCTCTCAACTCTGGTAGCTTTCCGTTGGCGTGCATGGTCTTTTCATCAACATCCACCTGACCACTCGATCTCTGCTCTTCCACAGCCTTGCCGTTTCCAAGTACTCCGGGCAAACCATTCTTTCTGGCAGGCAGCTCCCCTTTTCCCGTAGTCAATACAGTAAGAAGATACTTCAAATTCGGTAACGTGTGCCGCAGGTCCACCATCCTTGAACCCTGCTTACTCATTAGAAGCTCGATGTCGGAATTCAACAGAAAGACGCCATACTCAAATCGATAGGCGACTGCCCCTTTCTGATAGAGGGGAAAGACCCGTGCCGCAGCGGACGGCATGTTGATTGAGACAGGATCCAATATAGTAGAATTAGAACCATGAGATGTAAGCGGATAAGGGATCGGCGTTGAAAGGTACAGCGATAGTAGATATACAATGTGCGCTACATGGCCAAGAGCAGCAGCAGTGGTGGCTGGATCGGCTTCCGTAGCAGAGGCTGAAGCGGCGTTCGGTAGATGCAGGCCTCGGATGGTGAATGAGAAAGGTTTTTGTTCGCAGGGCTCGATTGGGTATATAAGTAGAAGGTCTTCGCAAATACGGCGGACTTGACCTAAAACCGATTTCTTGGTCGTATCCAAAAGCAGTCGACGGGAGGCGATACCCTCCCGAGCAGATGCAAGATCGATCTCTGCTTTTTGTTGAGTAGAATTGCCGGAAGCTATGGCTGCGCGACGGGTCTCTAGACTAACTTGAAGTTCAGAGCGTTGTGTTTGCGCAATCTTGAGAAGCTTTCGAGATGTTGCAATGGCGCGATTAGTAGATGCTAGGCCTTGTTCAGCTTGCGAGGATGCGTTGATTGTGTGCAAGGATTGCGTCTGCTCTGCTAGGAGTTTACTGATTTGCGAAGCAAGCTTCTCTCGTGTTGAAAGCGCGTCTTGAATGCAGTTGTCAAGGTTCGACAGGCGCATCAAGGCGTCAAAGGACGATGTTGGCTGGAGACCGTGTGATGGCTTTGTCGATTTCGGAGCTGCAAGGATAGGCTCGTCAAGGGGGAGATCTGTAAAGCTGGTATATATCCCATCAGAGAGATGGAAAAGTACACAATTCTGCGGGAGTGGATGGTGAAAGTTTTCAAGCTATTTGGTACTGTCAGCAAAGATAGGGGAAATGGGCCGAGGGCAGCGTACAGATTTGCCAATGAACTGCAGAGAGCGAAGGCAAAGCTGTAACTCTACAAGCAATATGTATCCTTCCATGTTCTCCGTTCGCGCCCAGTATTTGACCGTCAATTCATCAAGTCGCGTGACCGAAGGGCTGTAGATATTGAGGTCGAAGAATCTGAAGCTGGGGTTCATAGCTCTCTCGATGGTCTCGCTCACGTATATAGGCTCTTCGATATCCGCACAGTGCAAGGAGAACCAAGTGTCTGCCATCCTTGCTCTCGCGACATCCTCCAATTTGGTCTGACGGACCCTTGGAGGAGCATTTGACCAGTTGAGTGTGCTCCTTCTCCTTAGCTTAGCAGCCGCGGGTCTATCAGGGTTTTGAAGCTGCGGCACGTCATTGTCTGATTCCCCTTTCTTGATTTTCCCGTTAGCTTTGAGTGGTGGTGACTTTAGGTCAACGGAAGACCGTGAGTACTCAAGCTTATGGGTGTCTCGTTGGGCAAGGATTTTGGCTGGGGTCTTGAGGGCATAGGGCAGAGATTCATCGTCGATGGTCTTCCTCCGGGTCTTTGTACGTCTTGGAGATAGAGCTAGGTTCCGTAGGGAGATTCCTTGAAGGTGCCTCAGCTTCCGATTCTAATGGTGAAACCCATCAGCAGAGGCTCCTAAACGTTGCTCTATTCAGCGCAGATATATCTAAAGATCATACAGAAGGTAGCAGCCAAGGTCTATCTCGAGTAAGACCCTTGATATCGCTAAAATTGCTGAAGACATCGCTGCCGGGTTTTGCTCCATGCTTTTTCGACATAGTAGAGAGCTCCGGCGCATTGGGATTCTACCGGCTTCAAAGAAACGCAAAACATCATTCATGAATCATTAGACAAAGCTTTCCAAAAATTCAACAAGGCGATTCAGCCAGAACAATTGCCATAAACCTCTACTAGTGCATGTTGACGTTGTCGCAAGGTCTCTGTGTACAAGAACCACGACTGCATCGCGGCGCTTATTCCGCAATTCTGTACAGCTTTGATTAATTCATCTCCTTACAATAGATAGTATTCCCCATGCTCCGTTGAACTCTCTACTTCGACCCATTGTGGTCGAGCAAACGAGCCCTACACTCCATATGGCACCTCTCAAAAGTCTCGTACGCCATGGCTTGACCAAAATTCCCGCCGAATTCCCCAAGAATTCCCTCCTCGTCCACAAGCCTATACAACATGGCCCTCCCATACCGCAAGCCACTCAATCCAACCTTCCAATAGTTCACTACGGCCAGCACATATATCTCTACAGCCACATCCAAACCAACCAAGTCGTCTACTCCCTAACCCGCCACCTAAATGTACATCCTCGTTCCCCAATACACTTTCCATACCATCGCTAATGCTCCACCAGAACAAGCAATCCCTCGACCAACTTCCCTTCCTCGGCAAGAAAACTGTTCCCTCGCGCCTTCGGAAAGATCTATGGACCCCCTTTGCCATGATATACTTCCCCTCGCCTGACGCCGGCCTCGCCGCCTACCGCAAACTACGAGAATTCCGCCGCCTGCACGAAACCACCTATGACCTCGCCGACATCACCGAAAAGGAAGGAAAACACAAGGGCTCTCTACTTCCTACGAAAAAAAGGGGGAAGGTGCTGATGAACCAGAAAGCGAATTCAATTGCGGACATGGCGGCAGTGCTGCTCCAGCAGGAGCAAGGGCCTACGGAACAGAAGATCCTAAATGCAGAAAGAAGAATCAAGAAACCGGCGACATCGAAGAGGCTGAAGGGTGAAGATAAGGTTGAAAAAGCACCTGTGAATGTGCTTGCGGAAATGGGAGGCGTGAAGGGTGTTATGGTTCGGTGGGCAGACATGCTAGATGCGGAGTATGCCGAGACGTGGCCGGAGGCGGTGGTGCACGATGCGTTGGAGAAGAGTCGTTACACCGCAGCATTCCCCGTTTTGGAGGAGATGGGGGCGGAGGAAGCGGTGGAGAAACTAACAGGGGATTTTGGGAATCAGCAGAGGGAGAAGAGTAAGCCGCCGCTGGTATCAACGCTACCTCCGGAGGCGCAGAGAGCGGAGGTAGCTACGGCTTGAACGGGTGAACGGATTTAGAGGCTGCTAGCGTCTTGCTGAAGCTGAGATTTGTTACTGGAAGGAGCTGTCATCGGGCTGGATATGCTTGAAAAGAGTATCAAACTGGACAATTCTATCTCAACTTCGAAAGTTTCGTCTATGTTGGAATTACTGAATTTGATTGGGGGTAAATCTCGATGAAAACTGGGAGGCAGAATCCCAGGCAAATTGCTAGATTTGAACCCACTGGATGAAATGGTCCGGACTCATGGAAATTCAATGTTGGATCCAGATGATCTATTGGGCTATAGTAGGTATAGCGGTCCGGTCCGTACTAGATATATCTAGTAAAAACCGGACATTATCTTACTGACCGGACCGAGATATTATTATATTGCAACATAGAAAGTTTGACATTTGAGGGGATTAGGTACTGATTGTTTGTGTGTGAAAGACGGGGGATATATATTGGTGGTATAGATATCGAAGAGGATATTACCTTACTACGTTACTACGTACGTATTGGCTGGTACAATATCCTAATACCACTGTACAGGATCGAGTTTTGCAGAACAAGCACGAACATGTACCTTGTGTGAGAATGTACAGTATATGCAAAGCGACTTCCCTCGCAAATGCATAGATGAACATCCAAGTATACAAGACATGAGATACGTTAATCGCCCATGTCACGCATTATTCTTCTCAACAAAACATTTATACCTCACGCCACGCACCCAGCACCCTTTGTGCCTGCTCCACTAGCGATGGCCTCCTCGTGAGATTCGTCGACAAATCCACCATCGGCAACTCCGCCATATGCACTTTCAACGTCCCATAAGGTCTCAGCACTACATCTGTCACATTACCCGTACAATTCCTAAATGTCGTTCCATTAGCGAGCGCAGGTAATGGCGCCGGTAGTCCATTATAGAGCGGCCACGCGATCTGACATCCCTTGCCAGTAATGTACGTTGGGGCAGCTGCATAGTCGAAGATTGGGTTTGGTAGAGCGGTTTCGTTACTACTGTTGTTGTTTGTGGTGTGGAAGACGAGAGTTGAGGTATCGATGGCAATGTTCCAGGGCGTGGTGTTCGTGAAGGTATAATCGTGGACTTGAGCTGGTACGACGGGTGTACTGGTGTTGTAGGGTTCAGACCCATTAGCGTAGGTTACGTTGTAGAAGTCTGGGGCGACCGTCTTTATAGTTTGGCCGACGTCAAGGGCGTAGAGGAGGGAGCCGTAGTAGATTGCTACGGTGGAGTTTGCGCGGGGCTCGATGCGTATGGTGGCGCCGAGAGTGTATTGCACTGTGCTGATGCCTCCCGGGAGGGAGATGGGTGTCATGCCGGTGTTTGGGTCGGGGTCTAGTGGGTAGGAGGCGCCGTTGGAGTTGATGCTGATGGAGGATTTTGCGAAGATGAACCAGGATGGGACGCGTAGGTTGAGGGTGAATGGTGCTGAGGCGGTGATGTTGTAGTTGAGGATTGGGCTGAAAGGGTAGTTGGTATCGCATGCAACAGACACGGATGTGTTGGAGGCTGTGGTGGTGGTGACCTGGGCTGGACCGAGCAATGCGTGGCCTATGCCATTGTCGCCGACACGGACAAAAGACGCAGATAGGAATTTAGGTAGGCCTTGAGGCATGTTGACCGTGCAGCAAGGGTAATTTGGCTCCAACCCGTAGATGATCCCATAGTTGCCAACATTCCAGAAAGGGTTTGCGCCTTCGAGTTCCTCGGCATAGGGTTCACTTGCGAGGGCAAGGTACTGATGAGCCCAATGATCGCCAGTAATGCTAACCGGTAGGGCATTGAAAGCTGCAAGTTCGCATCGATCTGCGAAGTAGCTGTCGCCGAGCATTTGATAAAGGTAAGACATCGAGTACATCGTCTCGACTGCAGTACAGAGTTCGGATCCTCTATTCGCGTTGATGCCGGACTCTCTTTCGTCGCCAATGACACTTCCTGCCGGGTCGCCGTGGTAGGTGAACGTCCAATTGACTCCGTCTCGGTTATTTTGCAACAAAGTCTCGTTCGCAGTGAAGCGGTAGAGCACTGCTCCAGCTTTAAGACCTTGGGCCGCATTGACGCCGTGCGTAAATGGGAAGAGTGGCGATTGGTCTGTGATGGGAGATTGGATCATGTCAAGATCCGCGAAGAGGAAATTTTCCTCTGTCCAAAACCCAGACCAGTCAAAGCCACTAGAATCGAGAAGGTACATTGTCTCCAAAAGAACTTGTTGGTTTCCTTCCGGGTAATACTCGTACAGCCATTGTAAAGAGATAAGCATGTCTGGGTACCTGACCCTGCCCCAAATTTGTCTATATCCAATATTATCGACTAGCATGGAGTGCATTAAGCTGACAAAACTATACATGGCTGGAATGATCTTCGCAGCCCGGCTAGGCTCCGCTTCAACAAGCTGCCAGAGTCCTAAAAATAAAGGAAAGCGGCCCCAGAGGTCTCTATCGCCAATGGCTTCAGGGCCTAGCCAGCCGTCTGCTTGCTGGTGGTTGATAATATAATCAGAAGCGTCTTGGACCTGAAGCTTCAAGCGAGTGTCATTTGAGCCATATGCTAGAGGGACCAGGCCGTTGAACCAATACGGTAGACCCTCGTTGAGTACGGAATACTCTGAATACCCTCCAATCCAGGGAGAGTGCTGTACAATGTGGTAGAATTCATATTGATGACCAGCCAGACCGTCAGACATGAGACCCATTTGGTCATACATCCATCCCAGTGGCTTAATAGAGCCAAGAGGCAGTGGCTGAAACGTGAAAGGTACCACTATTGAAAATCAGTCATTGAGTAGCTGAAGGGCATAGGTTTGAGTCACGTACGAGAAACATTGGGTGCTGGACTTAGATCATCCAGATCCGAGAATCTGAAGGAAGGACATAATGGGTTAATGCGCTTTGGGTGCAAAACCTCTTGCACATACGAGTAGCAGAGAATTGGAGCGTGGGTACTTAGCCATGAAAAGCCTGGATGCATCCAGGCAAACATAGAGAAAAGTAAAATGGAGAAGAAGGTTATCTGTAGCCAGCCGTTTGCGCTCTCATATCGACCATGCTCAAGATTGTGATGCTGCTGCGCGCATTGATCTCTCTTCTCCTCTAAGTAATGTCGTTCCAGGGGAGTGTCTTCGGGGCGATCCGTCGCAACCTCAGCCAACTTTCCTTCTCCATCTCGCCAGGGCTTCTTCTCGTCAACATCAGCTAAATGATGTTGTAATCCTACTTTTCCTAGCATAACGCGACAAAGCTTGAGATGTTATTGCGAGAGATGCGAGTCGACAAAGTCACAAACGTCATTAAGACGAAACGCGCCAGATCCCGTTGCTGCTTATAGTTCTACCTTGTGACTTCCCCACAATTCATCAGCTGATATTGGCAGCTGTCATCTTTTCTCTTATCTCTTTGGAGTCTTATGATAGAGTGATCGTGATGTCTCCAGCATGGTCACTAGTTTTTTTCCGTCTAGAACTAGTTGTCATGCAGGTCGGCACGCCCAGACCCCGCCAACGAAAGGCTTCGGGCCACTCGGGCCAGATTCACCATCGAATGAACTCCTCGACCGAGGACAGGCGAATACCAAACACCGCTTTCGGCACCAAAGACATGCCTCACAGGGCAAATCACGCCTTATGTCAAGATGCGCTTCTGCACGATAACGCAGCCTGCAGTACCAATCTATAGATTTTTGGAGCTCGTTCTCGTCTCAAAAATGTTGTAAAACTCGTTTCACTCCCGTCGCTGCGTCTGCTTTGGTTCTTGTTACTCGCAATGCGTCCTGATTTTGCTGCCTGTGGAACGGATTTCATCCTTGGCTCAAGCAGTATTTACAGCCAATACGTTTACCACGGCTCTGTACAGGGCATCTTGAACGCTGCAAGACTGGTATCAATCACTGTCGAAGGATGTAGACAATCGTGTGGAACAGGAATCGACTATCATAGCTGGCAGGACTCAAACAACACAATCACCACTTGGGTACCAGAAATTTCGCTAAAACTACAAAACAACGACTGACGCTATGCTCACAGATGTTGCCAACCCTAGGCCCGTTGGTACAAGCCCCATACGACAGCAATCAAGCTTGGCAGACTTTCCTGTCGCTGTGCCGCTATCCCGGCTCACAAGGCAGGACGGCTCTTGCGATTGCATTGTTCAGCAACCTCTTGCCACTCAACGGCTCCGAGGACGGCCGTAGCATAGTCAAGAGACGTACTTAATTAGCTCGAAATTTCCGTGAGGGTCGACAGAAGGGTGTTGTACCAGTCTTTATCTCTTTCCTTTGGTTTGTGTTCGCGCTGGCATTATCGATTCAACTGGCCTACGGTAATACTGGTGGCAACGAGACAGCTCATAATCTAGCGCTTGGACTGCTGGCCGGATGGCTCCCAATATTGGTATCAATAAATGTCCCGACCTACCATGTTTTGATCAATTTGATATATCCTAGATTCTCACAAGCACTATAGATCGGAACCTTATCTCCACAGATACCATACACGAAACGGGCCCTCATGGACCCAGAGATTGTATCAGCGTATATGAGAGATACCCGATCGACAGAGGAAGGTTTCGCGTGGTGCAAAAGTCTCAGTAAGTCTTAGTGACGAAAAGCTTTTCGGCGGAGAATTCTTCGAAAGTTTTGCAGGCCAAGGCCGCACTCATTGGCACTACGGAGATAGAATAGTAACCCTTTTTTCGGGTCTAGAATCTCTACTGACCAGTCTAGTCGCTCGTCCACTTCTGGCAGGCATTGAAGCCAAACTTATGGCTGACTACGACCGGGACCGGCTACTACACCCACACGCTGCCAGACTCGCTATCGTCGTCGGCTCCTGAAACGTCAACGGTCTCAAGATGTTCGATCCTCGAATGGCTTCGCAGGTGACAAGCTCCATGTTCATTGTACGTGGCTCTGTTGGCGGGGCCTTTATCTTATCCTGTAAGCAGTGTTTCTGCATCTTAGGCTCACTTAAGCGCGTTCGCTGAGAAATTATCCTCAAACTTGACCCCAACAATCGGGCTCGGCTGCCGAAGTGGAGGACATGTAATCTACATGGTGTTTGCTTCGGGCTTACTGACAACAGGATCCCTGGTCTGGTGGCTCACGTTTGAGACGATAGATAGGGCAAAAGACCTGTTGGCTCGGGTGCGTACAAGATTCGAACGGCGCATGACCCAAGACAGCAAGTAAGAGAAAGTGGACTCGGAGCAAGGAAGAGGTCGTCGCATTCTATCATGGTTCGCCTCAAGGACATTCAGGGATGTCATAAGGAACTTTGTGCTTAGACCCAGGGAGTGCGTCCTATTTCATCAGCTCACACGAGATGCACGCTTGATAGAATTTTTGCTAAATTTCCATAACTTAGGGTCATCAACACAGGCTGGCTAACCTACACCATCTTCGCCCAAACATTTGGCGCTTACCAGACCTACGATTGCATGGCTAGTAATTGGGCCAAGACTGGCGGCTACATCGACTTCCAAAATTACGCCTACTACGTTGCAAGCGGCCTTTTCGTCTACTGGGGCGCTGCCACAGCCCTCTCCATCACAGTCATGAGCGCTGGACTGGCATATGTTGTGCACGATTATTACACCCAAAGCCACTTTAGTACAGAGAATGGTAAATTTCAGCAGCGGTAGCCCTTATGACCAGAAGTCTGAGCTAATTGGACTCCTGACTAGGCCGAGCCATGAAAGGTCTGAAGCATACACGGCTACTCAAAAAGCACACACACTTTGTCAGAGCGATCCCAGACATGATCATCAAATTTGGTATATGGAGATGGTGGAAGATCAGTGGAGATCTATCAAGGCAAGGGAGAAGAAGCTTGGTATGGACGGCGGGTACGCAGCTTTATCGATTGAGTAACCTGGGATATCGTTGATATTGCAGATATAGTTGATGCGGTTCGCCACTCAATCTCGACAACACCAAACGCCACACAGATCAGATCTACAGAGAGCGGCTACTGACCAAATTGATGGCCGAGCAGATCCTCTTCACTTTCCCGATCTGTCCCTAACTTTGGACCGCACGACAAGACTGGCCAACAGGCCCAGCCTCTTCACTTGGCTTAGAAGATTATGTCAGAGCCTGTTCTGGGTGTTCTGCAGATCCGACGTCTGGAGAGGCCAGAGTTCCCACTCGTGTCAGTCTACTACTCAATCGCCCCACATGTTAATGAGGGTGACACTTCGTAGGTAACAAGAGCGGGACTAAGAAGTTTCTCTGTCACTCTACTTTCCCAATACGTATTCTCTCTTTCTCCCTTTCTTTCTTCTTTTCCATTCCTGAATTTCCTTCCAATACTCCACAGACAGCAAATTGTTGTTCACCTGTTCAAGTCGAACAGAATCTACATGGACTCACTATGGACATTTTCGGCAATTCTCCTTGTAGGCCCTGTCATAGTGTAATAGGACATCGCTCTCATCTTCGCCCGCTGGGAACGCTCTGCCCATTTCACAGACAAGCTACCATGGGCAGGACTCCGAGAGTAATCCTACCGAACAGCACGAGCAGATAAACTCGATCTTAATCTCGAGTTGCCAATGACTAATTGGCCTGGTCTTTAGCTGCAATAGTATTTTAGGTTCTGGACTGGTCTCTGACTGCAATGGCATCTCAGGCTCTGAACAGTGGTCTTCGATATCGCCAGTGTAACCAAAGTCGAACAGCGCATTTTGACTGGGTGGAGAGTCGTGGGAAGAGTTTCCTTCGCAGGAAGCTGGCGATGGTGATCGTCGAGCTGTAGCCCTATGATTGGCGGCAGTGCAGTCAAATTCGATTGTCTGAAGCCGTAGGTAATCATACATGTCCTCGCCACTGCCTGCCACCCAAACAGCGCTCTCCATATTCATAATTCTCGACAGTCGTCTCTGTGTACCAGCGTCAAGGCATTAGGTGTCTCAATTGACTCTATTGTAGGAAGAGATCTGCCCAACGAGTAGGTGAGGCAAGGGGGGCAGGATCGTACTTATCAGTATTCAAGGGTCGTCGAAGAAGAAGAGAACTTTGGTATTTTAGTGTAAGGCAAAAGAGGCGGGGCAAGCTGCGACATGTTGAGAGATCAGTTAAAGCTCATTCCAGAGTGGAGTAGCTTTGGGCTTACACGACCCCGTGCTTGGGGGAAATAGTTCATGCTTGCGCGACACTTAGGCGAAGAGGAATACTGTCAATTTGCTTGAGATGTTGGTCAACGCTTTCTGACTTAGCTGTCGTTTGGGTTGAAGTTGAGATAATTGCTAGAGCTCTTCAAGCTATCTTAGGTCTACGCGGTTTTGCCAAGACAATTCCGCGCTAATTCAAAGCAGGTAACTTAATTGGACAAATCAAATTTCAACGCGTCACCTTCACGACAATCAATAGACAAATAGACATCAACACCAATTATGTAACCCATGCCTACCCTCTAAGAGGACGAAGAAGGATAGGCTGTGGAAATAGAGAGGAGACTGTGACATCAAGAATGTGACAACATGGATCCACAAAACAGTACAATGGACATTCAAAATGGCTTTGCTGAGAGCCTGGGACCATTGCAATTGCCGCAGAACCATTTCCCTCCACACCTACTCATGGATGCTTCTGCCGCAAAGGCACCGAACCAGACAATACCTCCAAGCCAGAAAGTCGGCCAACGTCTATCAGCTAGGAGGAACCAGCACAGCCAAACCCCAGCAAGCTGCACCCTCTGCCGGCGCCGCAAAGTGAAATGTGACCGCGCCTTTCCTTGTGGCAGTTGCGCGCGCGCGGGAGTGGAATGTGTGCCGTCTATTACTTCTCAAGCGCCACGGGGAAGACAAGGAGGAAGAAAACGAAAGGTGGACGATGAGTTATTGGAACGAATCGCCAAATTAGAAGGATTGGTCAAAAACGTCGGAGGAGATTCGGATGAGCACGGCATGACGCCACGGCGCATGAACAGTACTCCTGCAGTCGGTGTGAGGGAAGAGTCCTCGCAATATGTTGTCGCTGATAGTTACGATCGGTCGAAAGAGAGTAGCATTGGAACTAGCGGTTACCGAAGTGATGATCCTGGGTCAGGGCTGGATCGATACCTAGGAAGCTCGTTTTGGATGACGCTTAGCGACGAGATTAACGGACTAAGAGACGTCTTGAATGGTTCATCGGATAAAGAAGATGAAGCTGAGGAGGGACAGACTCCGGCGTCGAGCCTATTGAGTTCAGCGCGACAGCAGCAACAGCAGGGTAGTGATTCTGGGTTTATCATCTCGCCGACGACTCCTGTAGAGAGCTCTGGTACTCCGACGCCCCACCAGCTTTACACTTTCTGTGAAATCTATCTGAATAATGTCGATCCGGTCTTCAAAATTCTACACGCACCATCCTTGCGCAAATATCTACAAGAAGGGGCAGCGGAACTTGATTGCAGTCCTGGCTCCAGAGGACTCGAAGCGTTGAAGCTCGCTATCTGCTATGCCGCTACAGTAAGTATAACGGATGGGGAGTGCAGGAATCGGATTGGTGAAGATAGGGCAGTCCTGATGACCAAATACCGAGTGGGAACAGAGCTAGCGCTGGCCAAGGCAGACTTCGTGAATACAATTGAGATGTCGACTTTGCAGGCAATGACCATCTATCTGGTAAGTCCTTCGCTTCACTATTCTTAACGTTGAAATTTTATCGATGATGCTGATCGATGAGTACCAGGCCACAGTTCGTGTAAACGATACTCGCCGCCTAATGTGGACGCTCACCAGCCTCGTGGTGCGTATCGCTCAGGCTATGGGTCTGCACCATGAAAATCCTTCGACATCACTCCGACCTTTCGTAAGGGAAATGCGGCGACGCTTGTGGTGGCAGATATGCATTCTCGATGCCCACGCGGCCGACGACCGTGCTACGAACCCTGTGATTTATGCCGACTCCTTCAATACTACCCTGCCCTTACGAATCAATGATGAGGATTTACACCTTGATTCAAACGAAATGGAGGAACGGCAGGGCTTCACTGATATGACATTTTGCCTAGTCTGTCACGAAATTATGGATACAATAAGACAGCTAAACTATGTGCCTATAAGAGAACTTAGTCAACCCCAGAGAGGCTCTCCGGAGAGAATGCCCCAACGCATCGACGCCGTCATCAATGTACAACGACGTATTGAAGAGCGACATCTGCGCCATCTGAACTTAGCTCGTCCGTTTCACTGGGCGACAAGGAAAGTTGCGGACGTTATCATTAGCCTCATGTGGCTCATAGTGTACAGACCTCTACAAAGACGTCCAAACAATACTGCTTCCTCCCATCTGGCGGATCCAGGCATTCTTGGTCTCTCAGTCGAGGTTCTTGAAAGGTCTCACCAATTGAATACTGATCCAGTAGGAAGCCCGTATAGATGGCTGTCTCAGACCTATGTGCAATGGCATCCTTTGGCAGTTGCAGTTGCAGAATTGTGTGTCAAGTTCGAAGGTCCAATGGTCGAAAGAGCTTGGGCGATCGTTATACCCATTTTTAGAGAAGCTTCGCAGCATGTAGCAGACTCCAGCGAGGGCATGTTGTGGCGTCCAATCAAGAAGTTGATGAATAGGGCTCAAGGGTTGAGACAGGAGTATCTCGACTCACACTCAGCAAATGCTGACTTATCAGCAAACATGGCAGATTGGAGAAATTCTGACGGAGGCAATCATCAAGTTGGAATCGAAGATTCCGCCATGTTTGATGTGAACAACAACGTGCAAGACGCGGTGGAGGGTGTCACGTCGCCCATAGAAGGAGCCCAAGTTGCCACTTCCATTGCAGGCCCTGCTCCCTTCGACTGGGATCCCTGGCTGGCTGCAGCATCGACGTCGATGCAGCCATCAGTGCAGAACCAGTACAAGGACGACATGAATCGGATGGCATGGACCAACTGGGAAAATTTCGTAACGGATTTTCAAGGACAGGATGAGGTTATGATATCCAGGCCAGATGGCGAAACAGCCGGGTATCCGAGCCTTTGGGCTAGCTGAAGTTTCGTCACACTGCGCAACATCAAAAGTGCAGACTAGTATCTACGATGCCGGTGGAAGATAATATGACCTGGGTGGTCTAGCACGTTAGGCCAGGTGCAAAAAAAAAAGGCGCCAATTACTCCTCCATTTCCCCAGAGGGCATGCAGCTGACGATGGATTCGACGACGACGAATTATGATTGCGAATCAGGCCGTGAGGATGAATGGAGAACTTCTACAAAAGGACTGGAAGATGATGTACAGCAATCTGCGACAATTCGCAATGATCATGGCTGATTACTGTATCAATTGCTAATGCTTTGAATGTTCAATCACAATTACAACTGCCAAAATCCTTACGTGCGACGCTGCCTGCTCGCTCGCCCGGTATTCGTCACCCCCCTCAAGTCTTGACACTAATCTTGCCCTTTGCAGAGTGTAAGGCTGGCAGGACCAGGTATGCAACTGCGATCCTCCTGAAAGCGCATCGAGATGACTCCGATCTGACACGGGCTCACGGCATGGGGGGATAGTGCAAATTAATACAACGGTCATCGGAAATATGAGCTAAGGTAGGGCGTTGATGTTCGGCCTGTCGGTACTTGATTTTCGGTCCCGTCCCGTCGGTGGTTGGAGCTCAAATGAAATCAAACGCCTAGTGTCGATCTCGCATCTTGATACTATACGCCATCCCGATTGGCTTCGAACAGTCTTGGCATGCAAGCTCCCGGCGAAATCCTTCATTAGCTTGCCAAAAGGTAAGCCAGCCATGCAGCTACTGCAGCGTGATGTCCTGTAGGTGCATATGTGGAAGGAATGCGAGATCCCACCATGGTATTGATGAATTCAAAACGCGATGTGATACATTACATATCCATCTGTTGATTTTAGTGCATAAATTGGTGTGGAGTCCTTGGATTGGCTGACTAGCGCTCGGCGCTCGGCATTCCTTTGTGATGCCGAAAAGGGTAAAGTATGTTTGCAAGCGGCTCTCGCATCTGTGCGTGCGTGCAGCCTTGCAGCCTCTATATTATGAATCTAGATCTTAGCCACCATTTCTCTTGATTCATTCCTCAATTCTGTTCCTTCCACACAAACACAGCTCCCTCTCTCTTTCCTTTCCTCACCGCTTTCACCAACAAGTCACGCTCCATGAAGGACCTCTTCCGTGAGACCGTCTTCGGACGCATCGTCCGTCTAGCATCAGGAGGAAAGCTTTTCGCCTACAAAGAGGAACTAGAACCAGCGATCCTCCAGAAATATCAGCCAGTCGACTCGGAATCATCATCATCAACATCACTCAACATTGAGGGCAAGCAAACAGACCAAAAAGATGGAAACCCCTCAGATGCAGAGAAAGAGAGTCCCCCTGCTGTAGACCAAGTAAATCCTGCTTCGATTGACCAGGAGAAAGGCGGCGACAACCTCCTCGTCACCTGGACCCCCAACGACCCTGATAACCCACGCAATTGGTCCACTCCCAGAAAGCTCTTCGTCACATTTCAAATATGCCTCCTCACCACTTCCGTCTACATCGGCTCCGCAATCTACACGGCAGGCCTCCAGGGTATTGAGGAACAGTTCCATATGTCTCCTGTAAAAGCCCTCCTTGGGCTCACCCTCTTCGTCCTCGGCTATGCGCTTGGTCCTATGGTTTGGGTATGTCCCTTCCTAAATTTCGGCTGCCTTCTCCATACCCAAGAACCGCTCGCTTGTTGATTTTCGCTGACCCTAATCTTCTTTGCAGGCACCAATGTCCGAAATACCGTACATAGGCCGCAACCCTGTCTACGTTGGCACGCTTTTTGCCTTCGTCTTGCTCCAATTACCAGTCATCTACGCCTCCAACAGTAGCATGCTCCTGGCCTTCCGCTTCATCACTGGTTTCGTCGGCAGTCCAGTGCTCGCTACCGGCGGTGCCACGATCGCCGATATCTATGAGCCCAAAAAGCAGGCCTATGGTATCGGAGTCTGGGGTATAGCAGCCGTTTTCGGTCCAGCTATGGGTCCGCTCGTTGGGGGATTCGCAGCAGAAAAGATGGGATGGAAATGGACGATTTGGGAATTAATGTGGCTCTCAGGCTTCTGCTTCGTCTTCCTCTTCTTCTTTCTACCAGAAACAAGCAGCAGCAACATCCTCTACCGCCGCACCGTGCGCATCCGAGCCCTCACCAACAACCCACGAGTAAAATGCGAGCCAGAAATCGAAGCTGAAGGTATGTCAGGGAAGGAAATCGGCATGATGGTCTTTATCCGGCCGTTTACGCTCTCCTTCACCGAACCGATTTGCTTTCTCCTGAATCTTTACATCGCACTCATCTACGGCTTGCTCTATCTCTGGTTCGAGAGTTTCCCCATCGTCTTCCTAGACATCTACCATTTCTCCCTTGGCACCGAAGGTCTCGCCTTCTTAGGTATCCTCCTGGGCTCCTTCATAATCATGGCCCCCTTCTTCTGGTACACCCACAAATACGTCGAACCCCAATTCAACTCCGACGGTCGCCTGCGTCCCGAAATCCGCCTTCAGCCCGCCATGTTCGGCGCGTTCCTGATCCCCGTCTGCCTCTTCTGGTTCGGATGGTCGGCTCGCGCCTCGGTTCACTGGATCATGCCCATCATCGGTTCCTCCTTCTTCGGTATGGGGAGTTTCCTCCTGTTCATGGCCGTTCTGGCTTACCTCGGTGATGCGTATCCGAAGTATATTGCCAGTGTGTTTGCGGGGAATGATCTGATGAGGAGCTCGTTCGGGGCGGCGTTTCCGCTGTTTGCGGATGCTATGTATCATAAGTTGGGGGTTGGGTGGGCGAGTAGTCTGTTGGGGTTTTTGAGTGTGGCGTTTATTCCGATTCCGTTTGTGTTGTATTTCTATGGGAGGAGGATTAGAGGGGCGAGTAAGATGGCGACGCACGATTTGTAGGGAGGGGGGATGGGGGACGGAGAGGAGGGCGATGACACGAAAGATGCATGCAGTAACATAAAGGTCGGAGGCCGGTATCATACGAGAAGAGCATAGAATAGATCAAGAATAGATTGGTTAGCAAGAAATTCAAAACTAAATGATGTTCATTCAATGCTTCTGCAAGAATCTACCTTCTGTGGAACCCTAAATCTTACTCTTCTCACAGCATAAACACGAGTGCCATTCGTCTATCATCTATCGTGCCCACCAAATTACCCACTCTCAACAACCCTAACGACTACGCTGAGCCCCCTAATGCGCAGCGACCTCAATGCTCGCGGACCCTTCTTCCCTCTCCCTCTTCATCTGCACCTCACCATGCTCACTTACCCGTTCCCCTCTAGTCTCTTGGCCCTTCTTCGCCTCATCATGCCCCTCCATAGGCTTGAACCCATTCCTGATTACCGGACTCTCCAGCACTTTCTGCGAACCATGAAGCATGAATCTATTCTCCATACTGTACTTTACTTCTTCGCAGCCCGTTGGAATATACGCCTGTTAATAGGCAGTGGTGGAGGTTGAACAGTTGACTAATTATCTATGGTGTTGCTACTTAGTGCGCGGGCTGGCTTCATAAGTCACGCTAAGCCTATTGAAGCTAGACTGTAGCAGAGACTCTGCCACAATGCCAACTCCTATCGACCTCACCAGTTACTGAATGTGACTGATAAACAACTCATAAGCCTCCCTACTGACATCTAAACTTCCAAGACTTTCCCAACTAGTAACGTAACCAAGAATGGCCGTTATGGGAAGCGTTCAATTTACGTCGTGGTCGTCTATTCTCACGTCCATCTTTGCGGGTTCAATGGCGGTGTTCCTCCTGAAAGGCTATCGAGAGCGGAGCAGAGCCATCAAATTAAAGAAGCAAGGCTTTGTGAGTAGTCTAGGACCCTTTTCTGAAAAGAATCCTGAAATTTCTCGAAGGCGATGCCACCCCATCATCCCATATTTGGGCATCTGTTCGTCCTAGCCCGTGTTATGTCCAAGCTCCCTAGAGACGCCCATCCGCACTATCTTCCAGACCAGCTCCGGCAAGCTTACCCTGAAATGGGCCCCATCTTCTATCTCGATGCCTGGCCTTTTATCACTTTGACTCTCGTGGTTGCTTCCCCTGGTACCTTAGCGCAAATCACCACCGAGCATGTTTTGCCCAAATTCCCAGCAATCAAGGATTTCTTGTATCCGCTCGCGAACGGGAAGGACATCGTATCAATGGACGGACGAGAATGGAAATACTGGAGGAGCATCTTCAATCCTGGCTTCAGCGCTAGTCACCTAATGACATTAGTGCCGGATATTGTGAGGGAGACGATGGTGTTTTGTGACATCTTGCAGGTCCATGCGAGAGAGCAGGACATCGTTCAGATGAAGACCTTGACGGACAACCTTGCCATGGACGTTATCGGCAGAGTCGTTTTGTAAGGCCATTACGACCGATCACTGCAAGCTGAGGCTTACGTGCCGCTCGTAGGAACTCAAACCTCGACTGCCAACGCAAAAGTAATCCTATGGTGACCGCGCTTCGCCGGCAGATGCGCTGGATGGCCTTTGGAATCGGCTCCACTATTCCAAACAATCCCCTCGCCCATTTCACTCGGCTCCTGACTCCTTTCATTCCACCCTTCACCATACTTGGCGCTGGGGCCCTGGACCTCTCCTCCCTGACTACATCACCGGTCGTTTTGAGGGCATTATAAAAAAGCCTACGCGAAAACAATTGACCGCATAATGATTTTTGCCCTAGTTCTGACTTGTATAGGTTGCCTGTTGCATGAGGGATGCGGTGGTTTAACCTCAATATTGTAGCTGCGGATCGTGAGAAGGAAAGGGCGCGGCTGAAGAGTAAGTCGAAGGCCCCTGCTGGTACGGATATAGAGGTACCCAGCGCTCGCTAAAATCTTTCCGCCGCTGTGGTGGCTGGGTGTGAAAGAAGATGAAATCATCGTTTAGCTAGTACTAGTATACGAAAGGTAGAGGAAAAGACCGTCTGTTGATCTCGGAGAGAGTTCTTATTGATTTGAAATAGGTACCTCTATCTCTTTCTCTGAGTACGCTTGTCTTGTTAGATGCTTGCCATAGACGCTAGGTTAACAATCGAATCAATGCTTGTTTCTTTAGGGTCCAATGCCAAGCTTCGGCCAAGTCCTGTTCAAAAGTCTTAATCGCAGGGCTGCATTGACCCTTGACCGAGAGGACCCACCGTTACCTGCACATCGTACGTCTCAACTGGATATCGAACTAATCCTCCGTGCTATCAATTGAACATTCCTTGTGTATTTATAGACTGTCAGACACCTTATCCCAGCCTTGCCACCATTCATACGAATCCGCCCATGAGATCGCGTGCCCAGCGTGAAGATGGAAAAAAAGTCAAGAGATAGGAGACGTTGCTCGCGATGACACCCCCAAACTTCCTCCTCTCCCCTAGAACGATGGACCTCGCGCCTACACCGACCACATTATTGGCACGCCAAATATGGGTCGATCCCACCTCTATCAGCGGCATTCTACCGCACATCTGCAAACCCTTCAGACTACCTTCAGGTGGCGAGATAAACATTGGAGGAGGCACAATCATCACGCTTACACAAGATGCTGGATTTCAGCCAATATGCGGCAGCACGCCAGTCCCTCTGCCAGTTGATCCACTCCAGCCTGACGCAGACCTTTCTGTACTTGACCACCAAGACCCATTCTATTCTTCGACGAGTCCACAGCTATACGCAATTTCGGCAGTCACAATAGTCAGCTACATGCTACTTATCATACTCTTCATCACACCCAGGACCTTCTTCGTGGGTGGCGCTGGAGGCGGAGGCGGCTTTCTTGGACAAAGGGGCATGATCAGTGGGGCCTATGGAAGCAACTCTGTTATTGGAATAGGAAGCAGACCATGGCTCCAGAAACTCGCAGCTTTGACGGTCGCAATTTCTTTGACGATTGTCACGGCAGACACCTTCAAGTGGGCAGAGCTGCAGTACAATGCTGGATACCAAGACGCAAACGAGTTGACCGAAAAGGTCATTAGCGGTTTGGAAGTACGTATAGTGAGAACGTTATCGGAAACTTGTCTTTGGCTTGCGCAGGCTCAGACTCTTATACGACTTTTTCCAAGGCACAAGGAGAAGTTGATGATCAAGTGGATCGCGTTCGCGCTGATTGTATTGGAGCTGATATTCAGCGCTCTGAACCACTTCTTTGTTGAAGAGTCGACGCATCGACCCAAGAGATTTGTCGACGCGATTCCGGCTATGAACTACCTGTTCGCTCTCACACTCAACCTTTGCTATGGAGGTTTCATCATCTTCTATGCTCTACAGAAACGGCGATTCGCTTTCTACCATCCTCATATGCGGAACATGCCTTTGGTCGCCTTGCTATCCCTAACGGCTGTACTCATACCTGTCGTATTCTTTGTTCTAGATCTTTCGCAGCCGAACATTGCAGGCTGGGGTAGCTATGTCCGTTGGGTTGGCGCAGCGGCTGCGAGCGTGGTTGTTTGGGAATGGGTGGAGAGAATAGAAGCATTGGAGCGAGACGAGAAGAAAGATGGCATTCTAGGACGTGAAATCTTCGATGGCGATGAGATGCTTGACGCAACTCCTTCCTCAGATGGCAGCTGGCCGAGCTCACGGCGGAAATCGAAAGCCGGTAAAGGAGGCAGGAGTTTCGGCAGCGGAATGAACACCAATTGGACCACCATGACTGCTCGCGCGAGAAGAGTAGGGCGATCACGGATACCATTGCTACAAAGGAATCAATCTGAGCCCGAAGCAGCCATCAATATGGCCAACAAGGCACCATCCTCGACAACGAACGCTGAAGGCAACGGTACCGCCCATCTTCCTGTGCTGCCTCTTCCAGTGGCCTCGCCAGTGAGTAGAGCAGATACTACTAGTGCTGGAAGCACTGTCTATGTGGTGCACTATCACCCTACCAGCGGGCCTACCCCACCAATTCCAGAAGACGTCGAATTGGAATCAGAAGATACCGATCAGCAACAACATCGACCTCAGCAGCCTATGAAGCCTGCGGTCCAGATTGTAGAGAACACAGAAAACGCCTCTCGACGGAGGAACTTGATGGAAGGTCTGCAAAGAATACCAAACCCCTTTAGGCGCCAGCGAGAGACACCGCCTCCGGAAGTGGTGCGAGCTCTTGCAGCTCGTGGCCAAGAGGCCACACCTGTACAAAAAAAGAACAACAATACCACTATTCTTGAGAGGTTGCGCCTGAAAAAGGCGCCTAAAACAGCAGAAGCTGAAAGGCCTGTGATCGTCATCCCTGCTCAACCTCGCAGAAGGAGATCGTCTAGCGAAGATGACTACGACGACTCTAGTGTAAACGGAGACGAGTGCCCTGCGGAAAGAAGTCAGTCCACCTCCAGCGGAGATGCAGCGATGATGGACGTGGATCAGCCTCCAGAGGCTGTTTTGAACGCTATTCGGAATTCGTGTTCGATTAGTCCTTCGATAAACAACTCATTTGCGAGCCATCCTTCTCCTCAATCGGGGCTTCCCTTTCCATCCCAAGGGGCTGGTTCTGTGGTACAATCAGCGGCTCAAAGGGCCACGCCTTCCCTCACAACGCCACCGACGCCTCCTGCATCCAGAAAGACGATGCACTCGGGTCCTGCATCAACGCCTCATGCTCACCCAAATGCTAGCGAGCAGACACATTGAATATTGGTGGATCGCCAATGTCGTAAGGGAGGAGGGGGGTCCTGGTAGGGTGGCGTCGATTATACTCAGTGACATATATAAGCGAGGCGTTGGGGTTTCGTGACATTCTCATGGCTGACGGCCTTCCAAAATACCAATGGAACACGACTTGGAGTGGATTCACAATGTTCTGGTAATCCTTAAATATCTGTATAGCTTAGCAGATATGATAAGTTCATATCTTTGATAAAACAGTACATGCCGTTGACTTTGTTCATCAGCTCGGTCTCAATTGGTTGGACGAATCTGACCAGGATAAGTCTTGGCACCTGGATCGACAATATTGACCCAGGTGCCCAGTTGTAAGGCACCAGCATGCAACGTCTGTCGCAAAGAAATCCTATGGCGCGCACCATCTACCGTATTCTCATTTTGAAGCCCCCTCAATACCCATCACAACAGATCTGATCAAATTGTGATCTGCTTCAACAGCAGAAACCGTACTTTCATCCCCTCCAAAATGTCGGACCCTCGCATGATGGCCAACATGTTCAATGGCGGAATAATCCCAAATAGGCACGAAAACGGCGCCTCAGTCCTGCCCCTGCCATTGAACCTCATTGCCCTCATCATATCCTACGTAGATTACCCCATTTATGCGTACGCTGCTTGACTAATAAGCATCATAGCTCGACCGCCCTTCAGACCTCGCACGCATGTGCCGAACCTGTCGCATCTTCCACTACATGACCCTACCTCAACTCTACACCAATGTCTCACTACGATCTTATGACTATATACGATACAGTGACCGGGACGGGCGCGCCCAAGGATGTGGCATGGCGAGTCCATTCACAATGGGGCTTAATGGGCTGGTATCGAGGAATGTAGCTGGCTACGTGAAGAACTTTGAGCTGTATGGGGAATGGAAGGAGTATGAACTGCAAGAGCATGCTAAGTTGGGAAGAGTGCCGGACGAGAGCATGATGTTGAATACCTTGGTCAGAGTTGCGGTGGAGAGAATGGCGGTGCTAGACAGCTTCAGGTATGGTTTCTACCCATCTCAGAGAAAATAGACAGCTAACTTGATGTGATGCAGCTGGCAGTTAAACACAAAGATGCTGCGAACGACATGGCAAGGACTCGCACAAAAGCCTACTCTTACTAAACTCACCATCAAGTTCCCTAATGATCGAACGCCTCGACCTATTGCTACGGCGCCACCACTACTCAATTTGCAGTATCTCAAGATCACGGAGATAGATCCGCTTTGCTATCCAGACGATGTGTCTCTGCTACTGCTCGGATCAAAGAACCTTCGCCATCTAAAGCTGCACTGGAGCTCACGCATGCGCGATAACCGCGAGCCTAGTGTCCACTCAGGCCAACTATTCGGAAGAATGATGGCAAGCAACTACGTGATGCCTCTAAAAAGCCTCTCCATACAAAACCTTTACACTCATCACGATGAATCTTGCATGCTAAGTCTAAACACCATTGAAGAGCTCACCCTCATAAACAGCACCAGCGGCCTCGGAAACGATGGAAGCACAGCATTCATGGACGGCACCTACCGAAAGCCCGATGGAATGGTGCTAACCGTTCTAAAAAGCATGCGCGTAGACAGGGTCTCTCACCAACTATGCGAATTTCTAACCCACATCACCGGCCTCGAGAAACTCTACTTGATCGGACCGCAACCGCACCCTCACCGCAGCAGCAGTAAAGACCAATCGAACGACACCACTCCACTGCCCTGCTCTCCTGACTCTACAGATTCCTCATCTGGGAGTATCGACATTAACCACATCGTGTCTCTCAAAGACGACTACATCGAAGCCATAACCCAATACCACGGCAAAACTCTCAGACACCTCCTCCTCCTGCCCCAATGGCGTCTCACAGACGAGGACATAGCGACCATAGTCCGCCAATGCCCGAATCTAGAACAACTCGGCATCGGTGCCGATTTCAGCAATTTCAAAAATCTGCGCCTCCTAGTACCATTCCTCTCCAATCTAACCAGTATAAGGTTGCTTGGAAACCCCGATGACGCATCTTTCGTGAACAAGATGAGGGAGATGGATGATTTGGGTATACATGAGGCGAAAATTGGCGAGGAGACTGTGAATGGACAATGGAGTAAACTGAGTTGGATGGAATTAGGGGCGGATGACTTGATCTTTGAAGTTGGGAAGAGGGAGTCAGGGAAGAGGGAGTTGAGGGAGAGGGATGGGAGGACGGGGTGGAGGAGGAAGGTGGCGAAGAGGCCGTTTAAGATGGTGGAGGGGATTGATATTTGGAGGATGGATTCGCTGGACATATGAGGGCAAATGAGAGGCAGAAAAACACATATGGGATGCTTCTGGTGACTATCCTGGCGTTTGAGACCATATGTGATGAGTGCTAGATACCACAGTATGGACTTTCATACCTGCTTGCTCATAAGCTAAGGTTTTATCCATCAATCTTCTTTTAAGCACGCAAGTCTTTCCTGTGGAACTACAACAATAAGAGCGGAAGAAGTATCAATCAATCTATTGAATATTAGCCATCGACAAAGCTAATCATACACACAGCTCAACTTCAACCAACTCCTCTTCATACCATTCTCATGGCCAACATCCATGAATACGCATTACTTGCAACCGTGACCAATAAGGTAATGAAGGCAGCTCTACGAGGCACGCCTATATTCACGAGCCACCATCAACTTGAGTGAAAGCTCCCACAGTGAAAGTTCCTGAAGTGTGAGTCCCAAAAGTTGATACCTTCCCACACTGATCGTATTTCCGTCTCCATTCACCCGCGCAAAGAGAAACATGATTCATTGCTGCATCCTCTGCTATATAAATCTCAATCCTGCCCCTTCCTCCGTCTCTTCTACAACATCATGACATGGAATGGTATGCCCTGGGTGCTTGCCTTTGACATCGCCCCTTGGCATGGCGGATACTTCTACCTCAACAGGATACCCAAGTCTCTCTTCTAATAATAACGTTGATACTCTGCCATTAATTGTGTTAGACAGAAGCGCTGACCTCTCATACTCGTGACCGTGCTTTGGGTAGCATACCGCTGCTTTAGCAACTTATTTCCTACTGCTAGTTGCAATATAGCTTAGATGATTAGTCAAAATGATCATCTATTCGTTGCATGCAGGGCTGGGGAAATCTTAGGTTTGGGGCTTCTAATGTTTTCTTTGGGAAATTGCTCAAACCGGAAAAGCAAAGTGAGGCGTTCCGGGCAGACTTCACTCGCTAAACTCACTTGTTCCCACACACAAAGACCAAATCACATTGAATGCCTTTAGCTATACCTGCTTGTTGTGACGAATGCTTGATCCTTGTAAGTGAATGCATGAAAAGAGATCGCGGTGATGGTGAGTGAAAGAACGCCACTATCACAACAAAATTCCACAGTGAACCAACCTCGCCGGCGCCCGAGAAGGAACCAGTGAACGGTACTTTAGTCACAGGCTCGGCGGTGGTGGGGTATATAAACTTCCTCCTCCCTTCTTCTTTTCCTTTCTTTTTCTTTCTCATACAACACATCAAGTCTCCTCCTCCACCAACCATCTACATCAAGCATCATCACAACATCATCATGTACCATCACCATGTATCATTATGCATCATCACACATCATTGTGCACTATCATACATCATATATATGATGCAACACATCCTTTCTTGATCCTTTGGTGATTGTTTTGCACGGTCGGAAAAATCTGATCTCGTCATTTCGACTCCACTATCACCACAACGTTTGCTTCACGCCCAATATCATCAACGGCAGTCTCCTGACAACCGGTCTCCACCATTCCAAGCCTCGTTCACTGGTACTATACCCTCTTCTGACAACAAAGCCCCCAGTCTTGAACGGAAATGCGTGGCCACAAATACGTCCACTCCTCAAATGGTTACCATTTCTTCTTTTCATTACCCAAGAAGTTCACCTTCTTGCTGGCATTGGATCGCTGGAGAGTGATAGAAAAGAGCAGACTTTGAGTGAGAGAATGGAGCAAAGATTCGCGAGTTCGTGATCGTCAACAACACGTTGGCGCTTACTCATTCTGGTGGCATTTTCGACAAGTACTGATTGAGAGTAAGCAACCTATATTCCTTCCGTCACTAGATCGGTGACTAACCATCTTAGCAGGCGTGATGACAAAAGGTCATCGACCAATGTGCACATGACTATGTCAGTTCTTGCTAAAGCATCTCCGCTTCCTCACACCTCGCGACCAAGCTTGTCACCAGGAGCTTCCAAACTTTGGCTACTGCCGCAAGGACAAGCTGTGTGCATCGGATTTGAGAAAAAAACACTCGAAGCAGATCGGCTGGCAACGAAGAAAGGGCTTGATACCTCATCCAAAACACCATCACTCCTCGCGACCAAGCTTATCACCAGGAGCTTTCAGACGTTGGCTACTGCCGTAAGGACGAGCTGTGTGCTTCAAATTCGAGAAAGAACTATTCGAATCAGATCAGCTGGCAACGAAGAAAGGCTTAATACCTCATCTAAAGCGCCCTCACTCCTCGCGACCAAGCTCGTCACCAAGAGTTTCCGAACCTTCGCCACTGCTGCAAGAATGAGCAGTGTGAATCGAATTTGATGCCAACCTATGGCACATTTGCCGCTCCGACCGGTAGAGATATACCCTCACTTTCTTCGAATTGAAGTATACAGCTTGCGGTGGAAGGGCCAAAAAGAGATACAGACAACTAACAAGGAAGCCTGTACGCCTTGCACTTGAAATATACTCACACACGCACAGCGACATCTCGTGCCGAGATCTTCCTTGACGTGCTCAAGCACATCCCCACCCACTACCACGAGCTGTCACCACTCTCACCTCTCGTATTCACACCTCGGATATGAGCCAAAGATTGACTCAAAAGCTAGGCGTGTGCACAGTTTTGAAGATGATACCGTTCAAAGCCAGCAAGACTGTCGCAGATTGTTCCTGTTGCTGAATTTTCAGTCTCTGTTTCCCATAAACGGGCCTCGACTTCACCCTTTTCTGCACCAAAGTCGTCACCTGCGCCCACACGAAGGATTCATCTGACCGAAATCCTTGCTTTCTTGAGCGTACAACCAGCCTCAGTCTACGTTCAAACCCTTACTGGGGTGATCGAAAACCGGGATCCTTCCTTTTCGAGTTCATGCACCAGCTCAACCTTGAGCCAGGAAGACGAGGTTCGTGGGAGAAGATGAGCAAGCGTTGCAATGAGTGCAGTCATTATCAGAGAGAGGGCTTTTACGTCATATTCGCCATGTCTTCCAAGAAGGTGTTCAACGACGATACCTTGTTGCTATTCAGAGCGGGCGTATACCACTTTCTTTGGGGATCGTACCATGAGGTAAGGTATACAAAGCAACAAGCAGCACAATCTTCAAGAGTACCAGCGCCCTTAAGAGTCTGTGGAGGCTACCCGACCAACTCAAATCCCAATGGCCGAATCCTCAAGCCCAAGTCAACCAACCGTGGCGCGTACCCTGGCAGATACCGTTGCCCTAGATGCAATCAACGTTGACACTACCTGTCTCCACCGACTGTTACAGCACTTTTCTCCAAAACAGAGCAACTCGCACTCCAACTACCTAAGTACCCATCCTCATTCTTCTCAACCGCTTATCGTCTACATTTCTTCAAGCATATGTACGACGAAAAACCGGCACCGTACCGCGGATAGTTTGAGCGCAAATCAGCAGCAGTGACTGCACGGAGGAAGCACTACCTGGAAGCATTGGAGGCGGAGAAAGAAGCACAGGGCGGAACTTTTGCAGACGCTCGTTCAAGTGAGCAAAAGAGGCTAAACAGCACTTTTCTCCTAAACCGAGCAATTCGCACTCCAACTACCTAAGTACCCATCCTCATTTTCCTCAACCGCTTATCGTCTAGATTTCTTCAAGCATATATACGACGAAAAACCGGCACCGTACCGCGGATAGTTTGAGCGCAAATCAGCAGCAGTGACTGCACAGAGGAAGCGCTACAGGGAATCATTGGAGGCAGAGAAAGAAGCACAGGGCGGAATTTTTGCAGACGCGCGTTCAAGTGAGCGAAAGAGGCTAAGAAAGTTGGATATGCTTGATACGAAGGAGCGGTGGTGAAGTCCTGAGAGGGAGAATTACTTCACATATGAGGGGGACGAATTTATTGTGCAAGGTTGCTGAAGCTGGCATGGATGCATGAAGGTGCCAATGGGAGGGACTTTCGAGCAGGCAATTGCGGCTTGTGGATGGAGAATACCCACATTGGGTGGAGTTTGGGCATGGTTTCGAGCAGGAAAGTGCGGTATGCTGGGGAGATGCTTGTATTACGGGGATGTTGAGAGGGTTTTGGAAGGGAAGCGTGGCGCAGGAAAGGGAAAGAAATTCGATTTCACGAGCGATTATGAAATGTGTCAAGACAGCGCACCGACGAGGTAAGAAATGCTCAAGAAGAGGATCACGCTGGTTCGATGGGCAAACGAGCGCGCCATTCTGCACTACGCACCAGTATTGGCGCTGGGTATCCAACAATACATTCTGGAAGGGAACGGATGCGTTAGGTTGCTGGGCTTGCCGTGCAGGTCGAGAATCACGACGCCATGGATGATCTGGAGGTCTTAGGTCTGGAGGTCTATTCTCTTCTCGCTTGAAACGCTGGCCAAGATCCTCAGCTGACAGGGGACGTTGAATCCGGGGCATGCGGAGCGTTAGTGAATTAGGGGAAAATCTTGTATGTAAATCTGAATAAGTAAGGAAATCGATGGCAGATTTGTATCAAGGCGTCACTGGAATTTACGCCATGCTACTTTAATGGGTTATGACCAATATCGTTAGGATTTACGGCTGTATGTAGATCATAATTTGGCAAACCAAAAGAAATAATACCAATTCTTCGAGATTTCAGCCGTAGGTTTCGTGAAGGGTATCTACTAACCTATCTCTCTCCACCCTGGCACCCACTACATCCACTAAGCTAACCTCCAAGCAGGTCCGAGCACCCGATCAGGCCCACCTGTATCTCGGATCACGACTCCATATCATGGACCGAGGAAGCCTGAACGTGGCAGAGATGGACAAGAATACTGAACCTTGCATCAGTAGCCGCACACGTAATCGCTTGACTATCATCACCCACGAGGTGGTACCAACTGCCAATTGCTGTGATGGATTGCTGAGTATGACCGAAGAAGGATTTCATTGTCCAGAGCACATGTAAATGAACAGCTCAGCTCGATATGTGACGTAGCTCCAAATACGCCGCTGGAGAATTTTGTCAGACGGTATTAGCGTGTGCAGAAAGCTGCGGAATCCTTGGCATTTTTATTTTTTTTGGTTTTCCCCCCACATATCAGTGCCCCAGTCCCAGCTCTATAAATAATCCTTCTTATATATTAACCTTACATGAGTAGATAGCTCTGTTTAAGGCGATTCTAACGCCGTAGAAATTAATTTACTTCAATAAATACCCGATAATTCATGAGGCTTGGAATAAAAGTAGGTAGAAGGCTTGCTCGGTTTGGTGGGGCTA
>JAABUS010000220.1_pt1 | contig 143792 bp, 123 predicted proteins | sample 5560161 | NCBI WGS metagenome assembly JAABUS01 (sample SAMN10711885, study PRJNA513376) | rock metagenome | isolation source: Antarctica rocks | place: Antarctica: Victoria Land, Trio Nunatak nord | collected 2016-01-04 | reverse complement strand
CTTTTATCACTGCTTTAGAAGCATATAAATACAAGATGCTATCATTCAAACTGACTAATGAATCGATCTTCTTTCAGCAATATATGAATGATGTTCTATGAAACTTTCTGAACGACTTTTGCCAAGTTTATCTAGATGACATTCTCATCTATAGCAAAACGAGAAAGAAACATAGAAATCACGTCAAACTAGTATTGAGTTGACTACGCGAAGCTGAACTGCAGATAAATATTCGAAAGTGCAAATTCAATGTAGAAAAGACTGTCTTTCTAGAAGTCATCATATCAGAACTAGATCTTCGTATGAATTCAAGCAAAGTGACAGTCATAGTCAGCTGAATCACTTCGATCAATCTAAAAGAAATTCAGAACTTCGTGAAATTTATTAACTTCTATCGTCGTTTCATTAAGAACTTCTCGAAGCTAGTCAAATCATTCATTCAGCTGACTAGAAAGAACACGTCTTTTGTTTGAAATGAGATTTGTGTTCAAGTCTTTGACAATCTAAAGAAACAAGTCAGCTCAACTTCAGTACTTCGTCACTTTGATCTCAAATGACAAGCTATTCTGAAGATCAATGCTTTGAACTATGTAAAAGATGAAATACTATCTCAGTACAATGACGAGAAAGTTTTTCATTCGATGATCTTCTACAGTAAAAGCATGATTCTCGCTGAAATCAATTATCACATCTATGACAAGAAATTGCTAGTCATTATTTGATGCTTCGAACACTGATGACTTGAGCTGAAGTGCACTGAACTATTCATTCAGATATTCATTGATCATCAAGCTTTAAAAATCTTCATGAAAAATAAACAGTTGAGTTAACAACAAGTCAACTATCTGAACATTCTGTCAAAGTTCAACTTTCAGATCATCTTTAGATCAGGCAAAATGAATACTAAAGTCAATGCTTTAACTCAAATGTCTTTAACGAACGTTTCTGAATCAGCTTAACAACTTGAAGATTGTTTTCAGACTATTCTGACTCTTGATAAAGTCAATGTTCTACTCGTTGAATCGAAAGCAAATCTCTATCAATGAGTATGTATGATCAATCAAATGAATAAGCTCTGCAACGAATATAAACAAGCTATGAATGAGAACAAGCTCAAATTTCATATCACTAAATTGAAGAACTGCGAAATCATTGACAGCGTTCTCTTTAGAAAAGACTTACTGTAAGTCTTTAAGAATATGCATACGAAACTGCTACAGAAAATTCATGATCAGTTCTCAATATCTCATCTCGACAATAGATGAACTATTGATCTAATTCAACGATTCTACTATTGATCAGATCATCAAGTCATAGTCAGATAGTACATTTGAAACTGTCATGTCTATCAGCGAAGCAAAGTCTCTAAAGATAGCATCAATGAACTTCATCATTCTCTACTCATTTCACAAAAACGCTCAAAAGATATAACTATGAACTTCATTACTGAGCTATTTCTATCAGAAGACTATAACGTCATTTGCATAATCATATGTCATTTCATCAAAGAACATCACTATGTTTTCTGTCATTGAAAAGACAATGACATCTCAGTTGAAGAAACGATTTGAATCATGCTATGAAACGTTTATCGACTGCATGATCTATTTAGTTCTATTGTTTTGAACAGAGACTCTCAATTCATATCGACTATGTGAAAGAGTCTTTGCAAGCGACTGAGAATCACAGCTAGTTTATTTACAGTCTATCATTCAAAGATCAATGATCAGACGAAATGAGTCAATCAAGACGTTGAATGCGAACTTAGAATCTACTGCAATTACATGCAGAACGACTGAGTCAAATAAATATTTATGATGAAATTCAGTGACAATTTCAATATCTTCTTAATTATCTCAATGATTTTTTTCTACTTCAATAAAGATTTTCATTCTTGAATGAGTTTTGATTCAGATACGACTGACTACAATATCACTTGTGAACGACTGAAAGCTAGAAAAGCAGATGATATTATCATTCAAATGAAAGAGTTACTGAGCTTCAATCATCAACAATTGAAAAAGATAAAGCTGATCATTGAAGCACAGATCAATAAACATAGACGAGACGTCATTTATGAAGTAAAGAACTGAGTTTGACTATTCTTCAGAAGCGTCAAAATCATAAGATCATGCAAAGATTTGAAAGATAAACAACTAGAATTGTATCAAATCACTGTCAAAGCGAGAGTCTTCTATCATCTTCATCTATCAATCAGTATGAAGCATCTGCATTCAATGTTCAATTCAAAGTTACTGCAATCATATTCAGAAGATTTTCTATCAGAACAGCATGCAGAATCTCTCAGACTCATCATTATTGATGAAAATGATGATAAATATTGAGAGATAAATGACATTCTGAACTTCAGATGCTATTGAGATTGAATACAGTACAAGATCAAATGAAAAGATCTAGATAGAAATGATGAATGATACTATGTTGATAAAGATGAATTCAATGACTTCAAGAAAGTTTTGAATGAATTTCATATGCTATATTCAAGAAAGTCACGCTAGTATTGAAATAACTCAATAAGAAAGCAAGCAAATGAGTTACATTCATGCAAACATGAATTTTCAAAGAGAAAGATAATGTTACGAGCGTATCAAGACTGAAAAAGACTGAAGCTTTAATCAATTTGCAAAGTATGCTAGCAAGTACTCTGCGTATTGATTAGAACTAGTCAATGTCTCTAGCTCAGATCTGACTCAGCCTCTATTTTCTTTTTTCAACATATTTTTGTTCAACATCATCTTTCTTTCTACATCACATTCTACCTGTGTCACAAACACATTCTCTTCAAGCTTAGCGTAGTCTCTGAATATTACTTAAATAGAAGCTTTTGTACTCATCTTCTTCTGTATTCTTAATATTCAGTTATAGTTATCTCTAAAGATCAAGCACTATTCAATTCTGACTTTCGCTGATTGACTCATTTAAACACGATTCTGACAACATTTAAATCTGAATATGACTGAAGATACTATTTATTAAACACTAAATGAGTATGAATATCATCATCATTTAGCTATAGCTAAGCTCTTTCTGACGAAGAATAACATGAGAAATCGACTTGTCTTCGCTCAGAAGTACGCTGACTACGATACATTGAACTGAGCTTGTGTTATCTTCATTGATAAATTGACTGTTCAAAATAAAGACACTAATTGTAAATTTGTGATCAGACAATCTGATGAGCAGTATCACAAGCACTGTCTTTGATCTAAGTTTAGAAAGTCTTTCTACTGTATAATCTGAGAGACTATTTGCGAGCAATTTAAAAGCTTGTTGATTATATGAGATTGAAAGAACGAGACTATCAATTTCAAGATCTTCGTTGAGCATATCTTATCTGTACATAAGCTATGTTTAAAACTTTATCAAAATCACTGCTAATATCAGACAGATCTTACACAACTTTTGAAAGAACTGCAATGAAGACTACGAGTCAATCAGCACTCTTGATCAGCAATGTATTGTACAAATAAATAAAGCTTCAGCTCATAATGCTAAATTCATCAGAGCAGCTATCATCAATATGAGAATGAAGTTACTTGACTGATCTGACAACTCATCTAATCTCAATTCTATTGAAAATGTTTGATCATTGCTCAAAGAATGAATCAACAAGCTACGTTTGAAGTTATACATTCAAAAGCAGATAGAGAAAGTTATTCTGAAAAAGTGAAACTCTCTGAAGTTTATAAATATCAAGACTCTTATCGATTTTATGTCAACGTGTATTCAGATCGTTTTGACTGCTAATGATGACTTTACTCAATACTAGATCATTTATTTCGTACATATCTTTGCTTTCTGCTTTCAATTCGCTCAATTAAATCTAGTTTTATATAATATTCTTGTATGTTAAGCAAACTGATATTCTTACATATCTATCATTTTCGATTATCGTTGATGTAAACTAATGCAATGTTCAACTCGCAGTGCAAACACTCTGTAAATGAGCGAGCGCAGTCATGCATATGCTAAGAAAGAAGTCTCTAGTCTAGCGACTGAATTATGTGTCTACGTATCATGATTGCATGAGTATTACTTTCTAGCGTGTTAAGCTTAAAGAATATACTCAAGATAAATGAAGAAAATGATTCTTGTTGAGATCTTTGCGCTAAGAAATGATACTCATGCAATCATAGTACATATAGAATATGTACTTTTATGCAGAGATAACAATTGTTAGTATATCACTAAATTTTAGCTTTATTTTAATCAGATATGAATTCAACTATTGCACATTTTATATATATCATGAAGAATATTTTACTGATAATGTTAGTATGATCATTGAGTTGACAAAACTTTAGAAAACTCAACTCAACTCATGAGTAAGATTCAAGACTTAAGAGTGACTTGAGCGAGTTGAGTTGAGACTTGAGAGTAACTTGAGCTCAAGACTCAATGAATAGACTGATCATTGAGTTGAGTTTCAAATTAACATTTTAAACTTGAATCAAGATCAAGTTGATTTGCTCACATTTTCAACTCAATTCAAGTCGAGTTGCTCATATTTTCAACTTGATACAACTCAACTCGACTAGAAATTGAGTCAATTCAACTCGACTCATCAAGAACTTGAGCTTGACGTCAAGATGATTAAATATAGAAAATTTTCCGGTTTTTGACTTTTGCATTACCTTTTTGCATTATCTTTTGATAGAGAGTCATAAAGAGAAACATGAAGAGAAACATAAAGAGAAACATAAAGAGAATCATAAAGAGAAACATAAAGAAGAACATGAAGAGAAACATGAAGAGAAACATGAAGAGAAACATGAAGAAAAACATGACGAGAAAACATGAAGATCGTTTGACTTTGATAGAAAGTCATGACGAGAAAACATGATAGAAAGTCATGAAGAAAAATCATGTAGACTGTTTGATCAAGCTATTTACATCTATTTAATATCTTGTTGAGTCAAGTCGAATTTTCAAATCGAGTTGTTGAATCAAGCTTTTCAATTCAACTTAAGTTCTTGAATTCAACTTCTCAATTCAACTCAACACTTTTTCAAAAAAATTTCAATTCAACTTGATACTTTTTGAGTCAAGTATTCAACTTGAACTCAAGTTCTCAACTTGACGCGATTAGTCTATCGATGAATCAAGTAAATAAGATAAGAAAATATCTTCTCAAGCAACATAAAATTGAAAACATAACTTATTACTTACATAAATGATTTCGCTCAATATTCAACAATGTTAACATCATTTGAAAGATCTTATTCAACTTATTAAACTGAGTTATTTTATATATGAGATACTTGTATGCATGAGATTTTCGCGTACACTGAGTTTTCACGCACTCTAACTAGAAAGATTAGTTACAGATAGTATCTTAAGACATCAGATAGTATCTTAAGATTTAGCGTGTCTTAAGATACTATCTGTAACTAATCTTTCTAGTTAAAGTGCGCGAAAATCTCGTGCATATAAGTATGTGAACTGCGTATGATGTGTACAGTAAATGCAGCATATTTTCAAAACAGCATCTGTAAAGAATTATTTTATTCATGTATATGTTTCATAACATGATTACATAAATACTATGTCATCAAAACTTAATTTTACTTAATTCATTAAGTAGAATTCTGTCATGATATCAAATTATCAATTCAATAATAATAATAAATTTATACATTTTTATGACATCAATTAAGTCGATTCATGAAAAACTCTATGCTATTTATATTGAGTGAACAAAACTTTCTGAGATAGAAAATCACTCACTGTTTATACAACTGCTTCACGCAGTCAAAACTATCATTATAAGACTATGTATCAAATTAGTTCACGTTGATTGCATGTTAAAGAATGAGTGACTTAGTCACTTTAAATTGCTTCAGAAGTTTTGTTTTCATCATCATTCTTGCAACTGCTTTGAGATTCTTCGTGATAACAATGATTATTCAATAATTTAAGAAGTCAGTGTCTCATAGCATTCTTGATCACAAATGCAATCAGTTTAAGTAATGTATAAATACATGTTTTATCATCTGATGATTTTAGTTGCAGTTGCATTGCATGCTATCTGCATCTGAAATGTTTCTGAAGTGCAGATAAACATTCAGATCTATGCATTTAATTCTGATGTAAATGATGAGAATGCTTTCAACTTTCTGAAAATTATTTCACATCTTTATCATCTTGTTGAACAGATGCAATCTTTGTGTCGAGATGATGTGAACATCTGCAATGCATTTTCTATATTTTTCTCATCATTGCTTTCACTGACTTTTGTGCTACTGTGCTATTGCGATGCTGTCACTAGTTGAATTCGTTGCAACGAGAACTAATCATTCACATCTTAACTGTATTTTCACATCTTCTTGAATTAAGTTGTTCAGAAGCATTACTTTCTTAATGATAAAAAAGCGAGAAATGATGTGATTAATACTCATTAAATGAGTGCATATCAGTTTGCATGCTTATTTGATTTTCTGCGTATAATCATTGACTTGACTGCGTAATGTGATCTTATCTTGCAGCATGTTCAAATGAACATGCAGTGAACTTGTGTACATTTCTGCTTTCAGAATCTCGATGCTTACTTTTTTAAACATTTTTGTGACATGACGCAGAATTTGATTCTGTAATGTTTTAAGTTTGCATTCTTTGTTTGACAAAAAACTTTGCACTTCTATATAATCATGACATGAACAATCACAACGCACGCATCACAAATTTTGAAAAAGAGCACTACAAACAAGGCAGAGTGAATCTAGAAGATGATTGAACGATGATGAATTGCATGAATTGCAGCAGTGCTGATTCGAAGATGATTGCAAGCGACGTTGATTCATTGCAAGAAAACAAAGATGCAAAGTTGAAACACTCACGTGATGATAAAGAGAACGTTGCTAACATTATTGATCTACTAATAAAGATATTAACGTTAGAGAAAGAGAAGAGCAAAGATCATTCATGAAAAGAGATAACATTGAAGCTGATTCGACGTCTTCAACTCGACTCAGAAGAAAAACATCACACGAATCAGAACGCGTTCATCGCGAAGAATATACAGAAACTGAAGACATTAGTTCAACTGTTTAACAAGCAGTTGCATACACAGAAAAACATACGTCTTTCAACAAAAATCACGTCATGAGCGAACGTGACAAAAGAAGAAATAGCGACGAGAAAGCAACGTCTCAGAGATGACTCGTCGTCGCTTCGCAAGAAACGAGAAGTCATGATTAAGATAATAAACAGAAGAGAAATAAAAGAGATACAGAAGAAGTCAATTGAACAGATTCTACAGAAAATCGCAGACGTGTCGACAGGTCAAAGAAATCTAATCATGTCACTTCGCAAGCTGAGCAGCGATGACATTTTCCTTCACGCAGTTAGTTCAGATGCTCGAGCAAATCTGAAAAAGACTCAGACGTGAGCAAAAGAAATCGCAAGTTCAACATGTGTAGTACGTCGAATCTTTGCAGTGCTGACACATAAAGTACGCACTACAATAGACATGAGCAATCAAGAAAAAATCATTGAAAGATTGATAAAAGATAACGCGAGACTTCATGAAGATCTGAAAGTTCTAAGAATAGTCTGGCTCAAGAAGATAGCAGATAGCGAAAAGACTCATTCGTTGCTCATCGTAGAGATCACGATCGAAGCGATGACGAATCGACTAATGAACGTGAACATGCTGAACTTATATCAAGAATGTGCATGCGAGCTATTTGAAAAGAACTGTCACATCACACAGTGCTTCAGATATCACGAATTTGATCACATGACTAAGATCTGCAGAAAGAATCAGCGCTGCGAAAAATGCGCAGGCAAGCATCACATAGAAAAGTGTGTGATGCCTTCGAATAGAAGACGTTGCGTCAACTGCAACGAAAATCACGAACTCTGAAGATGCATCTGTCTTAAGTGACGACAGCAGATGAAACAAGCGTTCGAAATCTATAGAAATAGATCATTCAGATACTCTGAGACGTCTGAATACAATCGCACACTCTTCTCGCTGTCTCTGAACTCTTTAGATTCAACGAACTCTTCAGATTCAATGAATTCTCTCGATTCAATGAACTTCTCGAGCTCAGCAACAGTCATGCTGAAAACACGCAGTTGAATCGCTGATGAATCAGCTTGACAAATAGTAGAGATCAAGAAGAGATGAGTCGATCTTTTCTCTTGCGTGAGTAGTGACTCAGACGAGACGACATCTGAGCAGATTCAGAAACGTTCAATCAGAAAGCGAGAAAGATCATCGATGATCAAAAGCATACAAAGAGTCTTCTCATTGCAGAGTCAACAACAGCTACGAATAACTTTATAACAAAACAGTCTTTTCTATGAATTCTACAGTACAACATCAGAAAATCATTAAGAATTCAAGAATCATTTCTAATTAACAGAGAAGTTCGCGAATTCAACATAGTAGTTATACAAAAGCAAGATCACAACAATAACGACTTGCAGTCATTTAGCGCAGCACACAACTTCTTTCACCTAGTGAAAAACTCGTCATCTCAATCAAGAACATGCATATACATTAACAAATGTTTAAGACTCGATCAATGAATAGTAGAAACAGTTGAGTCAGACATTTGCTTAATCAGAATATTAACTCGTAACACAGACAACAAAACGCAGACGCTAAGACTTCTAAACATTTACAACTCATGCTCATTGTCTACTACATTTACAGAGAGATCTTCAATCATTTCTCGTTTGAACAAACTACTCAAGAATGACTGCAAACAACTGATTGTAGAAGATTTCAATCTACATCATTCTCACTGAGAAAAACGAAGATGCTTCACTCGTCATACGATGACTGATATTCTACTAAACGTCATTACAAACGCAAGACTGAAATTATTACTGAAATCAGACACTATTACTCGCGAAGCTCACAATCAATTTACGACGATTGATCTAGTCTTTAGCAGCGAGAAAATACAGTTCATGACACGTAAGTGCAAGATACGAATCAATCTGCATCAGAGATTGAATCATCTTTTGATCATCACAGAGCTATGTTTACAAACAATCTCAGTGCAACTCTTGACTTGATGACTTTGAAAGAAAATGAATACAGAAGCATTAAATGCTTATCTGCAAATACATCTATCTTTGAAACGCTCTCTAGACGACAAGACTATGATGAATGACAAAGTGTGTAAGATTATCAGAGTGCTACAGAAGATCATCGAGAAATCTACTTTCTTGACAAAGTCATTAAATTAAGCAAGAGACTTTTGAAATCAAAGCTGCTTCGAAGTAGTAATGAAATCAAGACGACTGCGAATCATATAAAAAACGCAAGACACATTAAAAGCGTGAAATAAATATCTGAAGCACAATGATTATAAAAACAAGATCATTCGACAAACGAAATGCGCACACTTCAGAACACAAATGCATGAGCTGAGCAAAGCACTTAAATCGATATGACGCTTTGCAAAATGAGCAAGAATCGAAAGTCAGCTATCTAAAAAGCTTTCTCAGTTTTCGTCACTGAAGCGAAGCGACATCAATCATATGACAACGATGTTCGAGAAAAAAATCGAGATACTGCGAGAAAAGTTCTTTTTCTCATCTTCTCAAGTGAATGTCAGCAACATTGCAGAATCATTCATATCTCTGACAGTCTCATTCAATTCACGCATCACAGAAGATGAAGTGAAGCAGACAATCAGATGAGTAAAAGCAGACAAAGTGTCGAGCGCTTCAGATATTTCAAACAGAGCGCTTCAAGCGAGTCTTGCAGAACTGATCTCAGTACTGACGAGTTTATTCAACGCATGCGTAACACACAAGTATTATTTGAAGCAGTTCAAAAAGACTCAGACAATAGTACTACGCAAATCAAAGAAAAGTGACTATATTGATTCAAAGACGTATCAACTCATTGCTTTGCTTGATATCATGAGCAAAGCGCTGAAGTCGATCATGATCAAAAGATTAAGTGACATAGTCGAGACTCATCGCATGCTATCAAATGCTCAAATGAAAGCGAGACGCAAGTGATTCGTGATCTCGACGTTAAATCTACTAGTAGATCAAGTTCACACAGTGTGAGACTGTGAAATCAAATATGTGATCTTCATGCTAAGCTTAGACGTCGTCGAAGCGTTCAATCAAGTCTCACACGTCAGACTTCTGCACACGCTGAAAATGAAAAGAACGTCAAGCTACATAATCAAATGAACACGCAGCTTTCTAAAGAATCAAGAGACGTCGCTAATATTTGATGAATAAACGAGCGACATGCGCAAGATAAACGCAGACATATTGCAGAGATTTCTCATTTCATCGATTCTCTTTCTATTCTTCAACGCAAGTTTAATTGAAAAATGCGAAGCATTGAGAATTAAAATCGAAGTGCTTGACTTCATAAACGATATTAACATTCTAGTCTACGACAGATTCACTGAAGAAATTTGCAGAACACTGAGCAAAGCACATAACGTCTGCGCGAAATGAGCTTGCACTTATGACGCAACGTTCGCATCAGAAAAGTATGAGCTTACGCATTTCACTAGAAAATTGAAGAGATTTGACATGACAACTAGCATACAAATAGAAAGCTCAGTTATCAAATTGAAATCAGACGTACGAGTTCTAAAGATGCAACTGAACACGAAACTGCAATGAGACGCGCATCTTTGACAAATAGAGACGAATTACGTCACAAAAATGCTGACACTTAGTCATCTTGAAGTCTTTACATGAAAAGCTATCTTCACAAAAGCGAGACAAGTATACTCAGCAGTAGTGAGATCAGAAATTGTATTCGAAGCATCAGTTTGACATCAGCGCGACAAGAAAGATGAACTGTTGAGCAAAGAATGCAGACTAGAAACACTTCAGAATCAGACTCTGCGTCACGTAGCAGAAGCATTCAAAAGAGTAAACATCAAAACTCTAAAGACAGAAACATACACAAGTTCGCTACATGTTCATCTGAACATGCTACAGAACAAGATCACGCTACACAGTTGAGTCAATGATCAAACGCAAGAGATCAGACAAGCATGCAAACTAATACACGCTCGTTTGACGAGAGTTAATCGCGTCATTTCTCGCTCACTCGTCATCAAGAAAATAGTACTTCTGAATGTCTTCATTCAAGAAGATGCGAAGATACAGTTGAGATGCAGATGACATATTCTCTTCTTCACAATAATTTCAACAAGCGATAGCATCGCAATAACGCAGTATCACAAAGATCAATGAAATCAACGATGAGAAAAGTACAGAGAACGTGTCGCAGACATCAATGCAATCTCAGCACAAAGATTGCATCTGAGCAATAAGATGATAAAGATGCGTGATGATTTTCAAAAAGCAGAAAGCATTCTTGCAATGCACATCAGAATCAAACGCATAGATCTGAATGCTTATCTGCACTCTAGAAACGTTTCAGGCACGAATAGTTCGCGATGCGACTGCAAATGAAGTCATCAGATGACGAAGCATATACTCATACACTGCTTGAACTGATTGCATCTGCAATCAAGAATGCTACAAGATGCTGACTTCTTGAACTATTGAATAATCATCATCATCACGAAGAGTCTCAGAGCAGTAGCGAAGATGATGATGAAAACGAAGCTCTTGAAGCAATTTAAAGTGACTAGAACACTCGTTCTCTAACGTGCAATCAACGTGAACAAATTTGATACATAGTTTCAAAACTCACTGTTTCGACTGCGTGAAGCAGTCATGTAGACTGCGAGTGATTTTCTACCTCAGAGAGTTTTGTTCACTCGATACAGATAGCATAAAGTTTCTCATGAGTCAATCTAATCAATGTCACAAGAATGTATGAATTTATTATTATTATTATTCTTTGTTTGACAGTTTTTTCTCTTTTTCTCACTGATATCAGACTGATGCTTTGAATGCAATTTCTGATCTTATTACTACTGAATATATTTGTCTTACTTTTGTGAAGATTGCTTCTCATGTAAAGACTTTAAGTCAACTAAGTGCTAGCATTCATGTGATGTGATTCACTTCAATTTGACGAAGATGCACGTCTCATTGCAATTTCATGTTCAGTTGTACTTTTAAAACTTGCATGTCTGATTTCAACTTAATAACTGAGCGTTTTATTTGTATGCTAGTCATCATGTCAAATCTTTTTGATTTTCTGATGAAGTATGTAAGTTCATACTTTTCTGATGCAAATGTTACATCATGAGTGCAAGCTCATTTTGCGTAAATATCATGCACTTTGCTCAATGTTTTGCAAATTTCTTCAATGAATTTATTGTGTATTAGAATGTTAATGTCATTTATGAAGTTGAACACTTCAATTTTAATTTTCAATGCTTTATACTTCTCAATCAAACTTGCGTTAAAGAATAGAAAGAGAATCAATGAAATGAGAAATTTCTGTGATATGTCTGCATTTATCTCACGCATGTTACTTGTTTACTCATTGAATCTCAGCAATGTTTCTTAATTTTCAAGAAAGCTGCATGTTCATTCAACTATATAGTCTGAAATTCTTTTCATTTTCAAAGTATGCAGAAGTCTGACATGCAAAACTTGATTAAATGCTTTGATGATATTTAAACTAGATCTGTTGTCGAGTTAGAATTGAGTTGAGTTGAGAAAGATCAACTCAATTCAAGTCTGAGTTTAAGTTGAGATTGAATTGACTCTTCTTAACTCAAGCTCAACTCAGAATCGAGTTGAGTTGTTTGAACTCAATTTCTAAAAATAGTATACTTACTCAAATGCACAGAATTTCTGTGCACTGAGTTGCTCAAACTCGATTTCTAAAAATAGTATACTTACTTATATGCATGAGATTTTCGCGCACTCTAACTAGAAAGATTAGTTACAGATAGTATCTTGAAATTTAGCGTGTCTTGAGTTACTATCAACGTGCTTAAAATAGTATCTGAAACTAATCTTTGTAGTTAAAGCGTGCGAAAACTCAGTGTGCATGAAGACTCTGTGCATACAAGTAGTTAATTAATCGACTTTACATTCAAGAAAAAATTCTAAAGTTCTTGACAAAAGTGATAACTTTTACATTGAATTACACATGAAAGCAATAGTATCACTAATAGTATGACAGTGCAAAAATTGTATTTACTATCTATTTATCTTGCGACAGCGTTGCATTCTGATTACATAGTATCTACTTTGTCATATAACTTGAACAAGCTTCAAATGTGAACTTTTCGTCTGTAAGACGAAAAATCAACCTTATATTCTTCGTTTGAATAATTACATGCTTTGCGTGAATTGCGCAAAGATTGATGTCTGTTAAGTAATTAGTATTTGAATCGCAAAATCGATTGCAAAATTGATTGCAAAATTGATTGCAAAATTGATCATGAAACTAATCTTCGTACATTGCAACAAGTCATGCTTCTGTTGTTTTCTGCAATGTCTTTATAGCTTTTGATTGAAAGCGAAGATCAACTTCAATTAATTCATGACACACTTCGCGAATTACATGCTGAAACAAGAGCTTTGAAATAAGTAAGTTGATTGTTCTTTGATATTGATGAATTTCACGAAGTGTCACAGTTTCTTTGCAATATTTTCGCATTTTCTTGAGCTTGATAAGATCACTTTTTATGATGACATTGATAAAACAAGCTGACTCAATGAGTCAAACATTTTAACATATGATCAGCGTCTTTGAAATTACTTTTGCAATCATTTTTGCAATCTAGTAAGACTTAAAACTTACTTTGATGAGTTTCAACTTTCTGTTATCAATTCTCAACTTCACTGTTGACTGTTTTCGAAACATCTTTTCGACAAATTGCTTGTTATGAAATTTTTTACTGAGTGATGATGAGAACGATGATGATGAGAATGATGATGATGAGCTTGACAATGATGATTCTGAGCTGCTTGACAATCGCGATCTATTATTTGACTTGTGATTGAGATTTGATCTTGTAAGCTTGAATTTAGAATTCGCTGCAATATTATTTCTACTTTGCAATCAGTTTTGCAATCAATTCAAGAGTAATAAGAAATGAAATATGTACATAAATTTATGCAAGTTGAAGAATTCATTTGAATTTAAAATTGATTTCAAAATCTCGTCAGTTGCAGAATCAAAGATGCTGAGTAGCGTTTTATTATTAGAATTAAGCTCATTGTTTCTGTATTGCAATCAGTTCTGTAATTTTCTATAAACTTGTAAGATTGATACATAACTTACTGAGTTGTTGCAATCATAATTGCAGTATGTTGTTGTTGTTTGAAGATAAAAGAAGAAAAAAGTTGATAATTACACGACTTAATTAGTGTTGAAATGATGATGATCTAAATCTTAAAATCTTAAATCAAGATATCAAAGTTTAAATTTCATATCTCATCATTGCAATTAATCTTCACTATTTCACCTCATTATTTAAATCACTACATCATTGCTTTTACAAGTTAACTATTGTTCTGCATTCGCAATGACGTGTACTCACAAGCGCAAGACTATTGAAGATTATTTCAACAATACACATTCAAAAAAGACTAGAACTTATGTGCAAAATATGATAAATGATGAGAAGAAAATTGAAGATGTGAAAAACAGAGACAGAAATATTTGTTTCTACTGAATCAAGCAATTCAAAAAATCGAATGTCTATCTACAAGCATTGAATGATAATCATGAGTTCTTGTTAACTGCGCATGTAAATAGCAAATGAAATCAACGATATTTTTTGCAATCTTTTTTGCAATCAAATATTAATAAATTCATAGAATTGCGAAAGAAAATACAGTGAATCATGTAAGAACACGTCTTGATGTCACAAGTCTCAATCAAGATTGTTTAATACTAAGCGCTTGTTTCAATACAAGTGTGAAGAGTTCTCAATGAGAGAAGCTCTTTGACATCAATGATGTTCAGGCGAAAAAATGATATCAGATGAATGACTTGCTTCTGAGCGAAAAGTTCAAGATGATGATGAACGAGAAGATGATGAATGACTTGAATGTCATCAAAGAAGCATTAACAGTGAAGATTCTTCGACAGTTTCAGAATTTCTGAAAAGACGTAGCATGTCATCTTATTATGTAAGTTTTTGACAGTTCTTTTTGTAATTTTGTTTACAACATGATTATTATTTCTTTTACTATTTGAACTTCGCTCTTGATTTTGCTCTTGATGTTGCAATCAATTTTGCAATCAATTTTGCAATCAATTTCGCAACTTGTATTTCAATATTTATACTAACATTGTGACATATAGAAAAGCAGAGAGTGATCAGTATTATCAAGCCTTCTTCAGAAATTATCATATCTCTTGAGATTGCAAATTGACATTAAAGCACTTTCAAGAATCATTCATCACGTCTGAGAAAATTCTATGACGTGTAGTATAATTGAGAAGAAAGATGATTAAAAACAAGTCATGCAAGTGAATTGTGCTATCAAATCAGACTGAGAATTGATCGACAAATTTTAACTACAACAAGTATGAATGAACATCAAATATTTCACACAAATTGACACGTGAAATCTGAAAAGTAATATTCAAAATTAAGAAGCTCAGTAATCTTTTTGATTCTTTTAATATTCATATCTTAGAAATTGAGCATTTTTAAATAAACGATCTAGCTAGTTTCGCAGTCACAAGCTGATAGATAGTATCATTTATTGCATGCAGCATCACAGCATACTCTCATGTAATGAATAAATAGCAGAAGTAAACAGAAGAATTAAACATTCTTTTCGCATAATTTTGTGCAACGATCAATGATTATTTTGTACTTCAGTTCATCTCTGTATAATTATTTCATTGTATTTGTAATAAGCTTCTTAGTCAATCATGATGTTTGAAATTTATTAAAATGTGCTAGTTTTTAGAATAATTAACAGTTAATTTAAAAAATATAAATCAATCAGTCACAAGTCAACAGTGATGCACGATTTGCATTGATCTTCAAACTCTAAGCTTAACGATGCTTGAAAGATCAAACTTGTTTTTAATTCTTTTTGCAACTCTCTTAGCAATTCTTTTTGCAACTCTTTTTGCAGTCTCTTTTTCGTTTAACTTACTTATCATGTCATCTTCTCAAAAGAGAACATCGAAACTGCAAGCAAGTATGAACAGTTTATTCAGTTTTATAAACATATCTTCAGAGAATCTTGACAACAGCGAGCATGATAATGCTCGATCTTCTTCTTCTAATGTTGCTTCTGTCGTACTCGTTGAACTGCAGTCGTTACACGATGAACAATATGTGCTATACAATCATAAGCAAGAATATTAACATATATTTCTGAATTGATGAAAGCAAACTCAATATGCAATGCAAGTAGAACGAAAAGTATCAGACTATCGTCATTCAAAGTGAATCTCACAGTCATGAACAGATGAGATATAAAATAACTTCTATCAGACAGCTTTAGTTGAAAGCGAAAGATTCAAACTCATTTGTCGTTTATGTTTGCATGTCTATGAGCATTCTAACAATAGAAGCATTAATAACAGCATCATGAAACATCATCTGAATAGCAAAGATTGTGATAGACGCACAAACTTAGCAACTAAGATCACGAATGTTTGAGACATTCATAACTTTGTTAGAGTTAAAGCTTTGATAAGTTGCTTCTTAGCTGCAGATTGCAAAATAGATTGCAAAACAGATTGTAAAAGAGATTGCAAAAGATTAACAAATCACAGCATCATGCTTTTCACCAAGAATATACTTCAGAAGTCTTTGCACTACAACTTCAAAAGACTTTCGTCACTTTAAATATCTTTCATGTCGCTATTGACAATGTTCAATTTCGACAAGCATTTAAAATGACACGATCAAGCATTACTCTGTCACACAGAATCAAACTTACAATCTCTCTCAAGAATCAAGCGACTGTTGTTCAAGTCAACATACTCAAGAATTTATTAACGAATTCTAAAATCTTCAGTAGTCTAGATGAATAAAGTAGTTCTAATAGATTATCTTTTCTAGTCATCATGAAATTTTACTACATTGAGTTCTGAAAGTATCAAAAAGTCTTGTTGAGCTTTGAACAAATTGAAAACAAGCATATCAAAAGCAATCTAAGCAGTATTACTGAATGAATATTGCAAGAACTTGATATTCAAGATCGAGTTATGACTGTAATTACAGACAACGTCAGCAATAATGACGTCATAATGACTGCATTAGACGAGACTTTGCAAATGTTCTCAGCTATTTCACATTTATCAAGTTTAGCATATGTAATTCAGTTAGCTGTTAAACAGTTATTCAAATTGCTGACGTTAAGTTTCAAGAATGAGAATGAGAAAGAGTATTAAATACTCAAGATTAGTCTTCAAAGCATGTTTATACAAGAGAGTTTATTTCGAACATTGTTCAAGATAATTAATAATTTTTATTTATCATGTTAATTTGCTTTGCTATTATTTTCGCAATTGATTTTGCAATCGATTTTGCAATCGCGATCGAAAATACAGAGTACACTCTTATTCATGACATTATAGTAATCTTTAATTAAATTCGAAAGCTTTTTGTTTATATGAACGAAAGTTCTCAGAGAATAGAGAACTTTCACAAGTCTCAACGCAATTTCAAACTTTGTCTCAAGATGATACAAGACATTAAAACTCGCTGAAATTTCATCTGTCTCATGCTTTTGAGAGCACTTCGTCTTCAAGTCTTCATCAAGAGTTATATTTCTACTCACGAAAATGAAAATACTACTCTTCAAAAGCTATCTCTCAATAATGAAGAATGAACACATGTTTGATATCTTGTAGAACTACTCAAATCATTCGCGATATTCATTGATTTACTTGAACGTAATCGCAAATTCAGCATCAATGTGATTTACATCGTTTATAATGTTTTGTTCTTTCATATTGATGATCACATGACAGCTTTGAAAAGAAAGCAGCGTTCTTGAAAGCATTCGCTTTTGAAAGTCTTAACGCAAGCTCAAATCAAATCATTCGAATATTACACAGATGTCAGTCATGATTGAAAGCTAATGTACAATCTCAAAAATATTATAGATTCTCATTAGAAACTAAATCTATATGAGCGATCTACATGACAAGGCAGCAACTATAAACAAAGATATAAACAAAAGTTTATAAATTATATGCTAGACACTACGCTTTCAACTCAACTACATTGCAAGATCAACTTCAAGAAAAAGTCTTGCAACAATCATCTTTCATTGCAGATATAGTCACTAGACGAAATTTCAGACGTCACAATTTGTCATCACTTGTTTCAACTAACGAAGCGAAACGATATTTGAATCAGAGTTAGTTTTTCTTCTTTTTGTTTCATTCGTTGCACAATTAATGTTGTCTTATAATTTGATTGCAATCAATTTTGCAATCAATTTTGCAATTGATTTTGCAATTAATTTTGCAATTAATTTTGCAATCGATTTCACAGTCACATAGTTTGAAATATCAAATTCTAATAAGCTTTAAACATTGTTCAAGACATCAATCTCATTAAGTTCTGAAGAAATCATTTCAGAGACTTTGTTTATTTAAGCAGAATGACTTAAGATATTTTAGCAATTTCAGCTATCTTGACAGATGTTGAACGAGTTTTCAATTTGAAACAAGACGTATTATCTTATCATTGCAGCTCTCTTGTTGTCAACATCATATTGAATATTATGATGATTAAGCATGCAGATGCTGTGAAGTTGAAAGCAAAATTCAAGTCTCATGAGCTTATCAAAGAGAAAAGAGCTTTTGATGCACAGAAACAAGAAAAGAACAAAGATTTAATCTTCATCATCGACGTTAATGAAGATTTAGAGTATATCAGTGATGCATCATCAGATGATGATGTTGATGATAACAAGCGTGATAAGTAATGTTATATTGTTCATCAGCAAACATTTAATTAACAATATCAGAGCTGAAGAATGATGATATAATTGATGTTGATCTTTTCATATTATCTTCGCAATCTAGATTCTCAAACTTCAAAGAACTTTCATTATCTACGTTATTTAATACAGCAAGATCTACGACAGCAAGATCTACAACAGCAAGATCTACGACAGCAAAATCTACGACAGCAAGATCTACGACAGCAAGATTTATGATAACTTCACTTTCAAATGCTCGATTTTCAGCGTCTGCTCATTTTGATCGAGTTACATCACACTTGACTGAGAGAAACAGATTGAAGAAGAACAATCAATCATTATGAAAAATAATGAATCAAAGAAATTTGATGAAATTTGTTGCAGTCTCTAAATCAAATGAAGAATCTAGATCATCATCTTTAGCATTGAAAAAAAAACAGCGCAAGATGACTTCTTCTTTGAAGTTGAGTTCTGCTGTAACACGTAAACGTAGCTTTGAGATGACTAATTTCGAGAAGAAATCATCATTTAAGAATAAAGCTAAATTGAATGCATTGTCTGAGTAAAGAAGACAAGAAGATATCAATAGAAAGCTCATGTAGATAGTTTTGCAATTCATTTTGCAATTCATTTTGCAATCTACTGTTTTCATGAAATTACTTACGCATTTTTCAAGCAGTTTAGTTAGAGACAGTGACTGAGATCTGAGTCAACGATAGAGAAGTTGAAGACATTTCTCTACATACATATAAATTTCTTTTCAACATGTGAATAAAGATCATTCATACATACACATTTTAAAGTTTTATAATTTCATTCTACTAGTACTTATTTCAAATAAGTAAAATGTCTAGACATGTCATTGAGTTCAAGTCAACTCGTTGAGTTGATCGAGTTGAATCAAGAGTTGAACTTAACTCGATCAAGTTGAGTTGATCTTTCTCAACTCAACTCAACACTGTAACTTAATCTGAATTGAGTTGAGCAACTTGAACTCAACGACAGATTTAATTTAGACTTAGCATGAATGTTACATATTGTTGAGATCGTGCCTAGAATCTAATCACACTGCAGCGAGATAGTGCGTAGCTGAATAGAATGTTTGATCAATAGAGGTAGCTCTAACTAGAAAACTAAGAATACAGAAGAAAGAAGACAGTTTCGAGCTGTATCTATAGTAGGTCGAACAAAGAAGCGAAGTAGTCGATTTGCTAGAGCTCGAATAGATGAAATGTTTCAGCATATTTCGATTCGAAACATCGCTGTTTCTTGTTCACATATCGAAATCTCTAGAGCCTATTGACTAGATTCTATTCAATGTCGACACGCTTTGTAACATTACTTTCTTCTCTTTAAAAGTCATGTCTCTATGACTTGTAGTGTAGTTCATAGCACTGACGTAGAGCTCGACGCTCGCCTTTCTACCAATCTTTCTATAAATCTTTCAGACCATCGAAATGTCTATTGTAGCAGACTCACTATGAGAGAGAAGAGCGATCATTGAAGCAGGCTCACTAGTTGACACAGGAACACGAGGTAGGCCGATTTACTGATAGGTAAAGCGATGTGAATAGATAGATCATCGCATTGACAGCATCTTTGTAGCAGACTCACTAGAAGAAAATCGACTAGCTCATTGAAGAGGTCGACTATTGACTTGTCTTTGTAGCAGGCTCACTAAATTGACCTGAATTCGAATCGAGTCAAATCGAATTTGATGACACAGATTATTTTGACTCGACTGATTCACGAGCTTTTTGAGAAGAGAGAGAGTTTGTGATTCTCTAGCAATCAACAATCATATGTTCTCGTTGATTCTATTGATCGAGTGAATCGATGCTACTGAATGAGCGGTAAGTTCTCTAGCAATTCAACAGTCTCGTCGTTGATTCTATTGATTCTCTGATGTTGTTCTGTCTTTCGAAGTCGTTGATCATCAGGTAAACAAATTTCTTTAGACTCGTTTCGTTGTTCATCGAGTGTCTTGAATGAATATTGATACTCATATCATAGAGTTAACGAATTCTTAGTTTAATGTTGAGATCATGCCTAGAATCTAACCACACTGCAGCGAGATAGTGCGTAGCTGAATAGAATGTTTGATCAATAGAGATAGCTCTAACTAGGAAACTAAGAATACAGAAGAAAGAAGACAGTTTCGAGCTGTATCTATAGTAGATCGAACAAAGAAGCGAAGTAGTCGATTTGCTAGAGCTTGAATAGATGAAATGTTTCAGCATATTTCGATTCGAAACATCGCTGTTTCTTGTTCACTTATCGAAATCTCTAGAGCCTATTGACTAGATTCTATTCAATGTCGACACGCTTCGTAACACATATTTGATTTTGCAGTCTCATATCATATGAATCTGATTTACTAGTAGATTTAATATCAAGATCATGAATCATTTACATCTTGCTTTCATTTGAGCATCAGATAGCATGTGATGAATCTCAATTATATTACTCAATCTTTTAATCATGATTGACTTCAGAACTTTGCTCATGATATCAAGCAAAGCAATGAGTCGATATGCTTTTGAATCAGTATAATCACTCTTTTTTGATTTGCATAATACTATCATTTGAGTCTTTTTGAACTGCTTAAAATGATATCTGTATGTTACATATGCATTGAATAAACTCATCAGTATTAAGATCAGTTCTGCAAGATTTATCTGCAATGCTTTGTTTGAAATGTCTGAAATGTTTAATGCTTTGTTTGCTTTTATTCTTTTAATTGTCTATCTCACTTCATTTTCTGAAATGTGTAAGTCAAATGATATTGTCAAGAATATAAATGAGTTCGCAATATCATTGATGTTTATTTGAGAGAATGAAAGAAAGAATTTTTCTTGCAATATTTCGATTTTTTTCTTGAACGTTGTTGTTATTTGTTCAATGTCACTTCACTTTAATGATGAAAACTGAGAAAGTTTTTTAAATAGCTGACTTTCAATTTTAACTCATTTTGCGAAGCATTATATTGACTTGAATGCATTGCTTAACTCATGCATTTGTGATCTGAAATGTGCACGCTTTGCTTGTTGAATGATCTTGTTTTTATGATCATTGTGTTTCAGATATTCATTTCACGCATCTAATGTACTTTGTATTTTTCATACAATTCGCAGTCATCTTGATTTCATTACTATCTTTGAGCAGTTTGAATTTCAGAAGTTCTTTGCTTGACTTGATGACTTTGTCAAGAAAATAAATTTCTCAATGATTTCTTGTAACATCTTGATTACTTTGCACACTCTTTCGTTCATCATTGTCTTGCTGTTCAAAGAACGATTCAACAAAAGATGCATATGCAAATACACGCTCAATTCTTCTGTGTTCATTTTCTTTCATAATCATTGAGTTGAAGACTGTACTGAAGTTGTTTGTAGACAAAGTTCTGTGACAATTGAAAGATGATTCAATTCTTGATGCAGATCAATGCATATCTTGCACTTGCATGTCATGAACTGTATTTTCTCGCTGCTAAAGACTAAATCAATAGTTGTAAACTGACTGTGAATCTTGCAAGTAATAGTATCTGATTTCAGCAATAATTTCAGCTTAGCATTAGTAATGATGTTAAGTAAACTGTTGATCGCTGCGTGTTAAGTGAAGCATTTTCATTCTTCTCAATGAGAGTGATGTAGATTGAAATCTTTCATGATCAGTTGTTTGCAGTCGTCTTTGAGTAGCTCGCTCAAGCGAGAAATAATTGAAGATTTCTTTATAGATGTAGAGAACAGTGAACATGAATTGTAAACATTTATAAGTTGCAACGTCTGCGTTTTGTCATCTGTGTTGCAAGTTAATATTCTGATTAAGCAAATGTTTGACTCAGCTGTTTCTATCACTCATTGATTGAGTCTTAAGTGTTTATTCACATATATGCAAGTTCTTGACTGTGATGACGTGTTTTTCACTAGATAAAAGAAGTTGTGAACTGAGTTAAATGATTGTATATCATTAATGTTACAACTCTGCTTCTGTATGACTATGATGTCAAAATCACGAACTTCTCTGTTGATTAGAAATGATTTCTGAATTTTCAATGATTTTCTGATGTTGTACTGCAGTATTCATAGAAAAGATTGTTTTATCATAATGTTATTTGTAACTGTTGTTGACTCTGCAAAGAGAAAACTCTTTGAATACTCTCAATCATTGAGAATCTGTCTCGTCTTCTGATTTGTCATTTCTGACTCTGCTTAAGCGACGTCTCATCTGAATCACTACTCACACAAGAGAAATAATCGACACGTCTCTTCTTGACTTCTATCTTCTGTCATGTTGATTCATGAGCGACTAGACTGCGTGTTTTCAGCACTACTGTTGTTGAGCTCAACAGATTCGCTGAACTGAAAGAGTTCATGAACTTCGAAGAGTTTATTGAATTCAAAGAGTTCATTGAACTTGAAGAGTTCATTGAATCTGCAGAGCTTGAAGACAGCGAAGAGCTCAAGAATTGCAAGAGCGTGCAATTGTATTTAGATGCTTCTGAATATCTGAAAAAAGTAATAATAATATCAGTCTTTTATATTGATAGTATTTTCAGTTTAACTCAGTTCATGACATTATGAAAGATTTACACTTTTTACAACATTTTTATATGTTGAAATCTCATTTAGTTATTCTTTCACTCAAATAAAGTTATCTCACAATTTCTTGATTGATGATGAGTGTACTGCTAAACAGTTCACTTAAAGTATGATTAAAAATTCAGTTAAAATCTTTCATGCAATGCAAAAGTGTAAGAATGCATTTCATTAATTATGAATAATGCATGTCTGCAAAATTAGCTTGCGAGATTAAATCAAAGAAACTAATAAGTGAATAAAGATAATGATTTAACAGAAGATGAAAACTCTGCAAGCTTTTGCTTTTATTTCTTAGCAATTAGTTTTATCATTAATAAAGTGTTATCTTATTATTTTCTACTATGCAGTTTCACGTAAAGAGATTTCATCATCTCACAGTTTTAATTGCTTCATTCATATGAAGCTGCTCAATAAGAAATGTTAAACACGCAACGACTCATCAGAAGTTGCATAATTAAAAGAAGTAATCATATTTCTTGATGATCAACAAGCGAAGTACGTAAGCAGTTAAAGAATTTGAAGACGCAGAATGTACTGCTTGTCTTGCAACTTTATGTATTGAAACTTAAGTAAAAGACTCAATCAATCTCTGATCATTGATGTTAACATAGTGATGATCACTATTGAAGTGATGCACGCAAGCGTGCTAATTGATTTTATGAGTTTAAAGAGCAAAGCATCATGAACTATGATTTCTTGATGTTCTGACTGCAAGACTGCAAAGACTTCATAATCATGATGTCATCTGATTTCATTATAAAACAAGAGAAGCTGCAATGTTTTGCATCATACTTGTCAGAAAAGTCTTGTAATTAATAATGAGATCATGTGATGAGCATGCATAATCATGATGAGAAACTCAACTGAAAGTACTACATTGAATACTTACTTGCTAAACTTAGCAATTCTAAAATTTGCAACTTTTAAACAAAATGTTAATTCAAAGTTGCAAAGCAGTGAGTCAATTAAAGCATCATGAATTTCAAACAGTATTTCATTAAACTATATGCAAATTTAAACTATTATATATTTAATGAGACTTGCATAATGTACTTGCAAATGAAGATTAATGAAATCATCATGAATGAGTATTCATTAATGTTTTGACAAAGAGCTTAGATAGCTTGTGAGCTAGTAAGCAGAGTTCATTCAATACTAATGCGCTTGAGACGCATATGCTAGCTACTAGATGAGATGTTTGCTACAAGCTAGCTGTCAGCTGAGTTTGCATTGTTAACTAGCTTACATACTACATAAATCAGCTACAAGCTGATTTAGCTGATTTAACACTACTCTTCACTTTACTCGTTTATTTACTCGCTCATTTACTCTTCACTCTATTCATTTATTTACTCGCTCACTACTCTTCATTCTACTTATTTATCTACTTGCTCATCTACTTTTCATTCTACTCATTTACATACTCGCTCATTTACTCTTCATTCTACTCATTTATTTACTCGCTCATTTACTCTTCATTCTACTCGCTTATTTACTCGCTCATTTACTCTTCATTCTACTCATTTATTTACTCGCTCATTTACTCTTCATTCTACTCATCTATTTACTCACTCATTTACTCTTCACTCTACTTATCTATTTACTCTTCATTCTACTCTCTATCAAACGCGTTGATCGAGCGTATAAAACACATTAAACAATGCTTCAAACAATGCTTTTTATCTACTTGTCATTCTACATGCTCAGCTATTTACTCAATAATCTTCGCTTCGAACTTTATAGAGCTGACGCTAGAGAGTTCAAAGTTTTCATCTTCTTTTTCCCTTCATAGTTTCTACTTTCTAGAACAACAACAATCAAAATATCAACATGTTCAGCTATCAACTCAGCTATCTACTTGTTCATCTACTAGTTAGTCTACTCGCTTCAAAACATGCTTTAAAAGACGCGTTGATTAAGTGCATAACATGAGTTAAACAGTGCTTCAAACAATACTTTCTACTGAGCTTTTCACTAAGCTTTCTACTAATCTTTTAATCGATCTTTCTACTGATCTTTTGATCGAGTCATTTAGTGAGCTTTCTACTGATCTTTCAATCAACATTTCTACTGATCTTTCTATCAATCTTTCTATCAATCTTTCTATCAATCTTTCTATCAATCTTTCTACTGAGCTATCTATTGAGCTATCAACTGAGCTTTTTATCAAATGCTTTATTAAACATTCTACATGCTTCAAAATACGCATTGATTGAGCGCATAACACAAGTTAAACAATGCTTTTTACATGACTTTCTACATGACTCTCTACATGACTTTCTATCAAGCACTCTTCATGTTTTTCTATCAAGCGCTCTTCATGTTTCTCTATCAAGCGTTCTTCATGTTTTTCTATCAAGCACTTTATCAAGCATTCTTCATGTTTTTCTATCAAGCGCTCTTCATGTTTTTCTATCAAGCGCTCTTTATGTTTCTCTATCAAGCACTTTATCAAGCATTCTTTATGTTTCTCTATCAAGCGCTCTTTATATTTCTCTATCAAGCGCTCTTCATGTTTTTCTATCAAGCGCTCTTCATGTTTCTCTATCAAGCATTCTTCATGTTTCTTTATTAAGCATTCTTTATAACTTTCTACATGATTTTCTACCAAGCATTCTTCATGTTTAAATAGATGATTAAATAGCTACTTAAATAATTAATTCATTAAACGATTTATTTGATTACATACAAATCTTGAATGTAGAAACGTATGAAAAGTGAACATGTATTACGCATTATATCTTTTAAGCAATTGATGTCTTTTGAGCAAATGACTGTCATCAAAAGATACAAGCGCTTGTAGCTAACTATTAGTTGTTGATGAGTGACTATTAGAGCTTGTGAGCTAGAAGCTCAACTAAACAGATATTTTTGACTGATGCTAGCTTAATAAGCTTGTAGTCAGTTTTAGCTAATTTCATCAAATGATCGATGTCTTTGCATTTCATACATCTTTATCAATTATGTCAATCTGTTAAAGCATCTTATAAACATTGACTTGCATTTGCAAAACATTGATGCATTATCAAAGTTACATTTGCAGCAAAGTGAAAGTGTAACATTTCAGAAAAGTTCTTGATTCTTGCATGAGAAGATGAAGTTTGCTGTTGCAACAGAGAATTTGAAGTTCTTTGCTTCAAGCATACAGTTTAAAAATAATGTAACACTCAAGTTCAATGAATTTAAGTAAGATGCTGCTTCATTCAATCTTACATGCTGATCATGCAAGAAGTTGAAACACAAGATTGATAATTTGATGTATTTCAACTACACATTTAAATAAGAAACTTGCAATCATGATGAAGAAATGAAAAAAAAGAAAGTCTGATGTTCATCATCAAATCATTAAATATAACTATGAAAAGATGATTATCACATGTATTAATGATATCAGTATTAACAAATATCTTTGAAAAGATGCGTAAAACTCACTATATTATTGACTTTGAGATCAAGTGAAACTTTATATTGCAATTATGAGTAAAAAAGCATAAGTTATTGAAGAATCATGTAATTTTGAAACAGATTTAAGCAATTAACAATTGTTGAATTTTCTGCTATGATATGCATCAGATTGATATTGAGTTGATTAATCATGAGAAAGTTTACAAAAGCTGAAACATTAAGTTTTATGCTGTGAACATGCAAGAATATGATATGATTCTTGACTATTTATGATTAAATAAAATCGACTTGAATATTTATTAATGCAAGCATTGCTGATCATATTGAGAAAACAGCACTCAGCATACAAAGCAAATATGAGTTAATTTATGTAAAACATTGAAATTTGTTGAGCTGACAATGCTTGCAGCTAAGAAAAGAAAAGAAACTTATGTAACTTTGCTTTATCAGCTGCTATTTATAAATGATATTGAAAGAGTAGAATGAACAGTATCACATTTGATGAAATCTCTCTAAACTATGAAGAGAAGTTACAAACTGCTCTATTTATATACTGTCATGCATGACAAAGTTGCAACACGTGACTTTATCTCTGACGCTAGTCTAGAGAGAGCTGCTAGAAACAAGTCTGATTGAATTCAAACTGAATTCAGAGTTATCACAATAAGCTGCTAGAAACAAGTCTGTCATTGCACTTCTTAACACTTTCACTCGATGCTTGCAAGTTTCTCAACTTTCACTGCTTTTCAGTTTCAGTTGTTCAATGAATTTTTTGAAGTTCTGACAAGATAGTGACTTAATCAATTCGTCTGCTATCATATTTTGACTAAAGATGAAGTTCACTGAAATCTGATTCTTCTTGTGCAGATTTTGAATGTGATAATAAGTGATGTTAATGTGCTTCAATCTTTCATGAATATGAGCATTCTTAATCAGCATAAAAGATGCTTGATTATCTTTCTTGAGCTGTGTAAGTGAGACAGATTGATGAGTAATCTTCTCAAGAATATCAACGTAATTGTAATTGATGCTCAAATACTTTGTCAGATTCATGTTCTTAAACACTTAATTAATTCATAAATCTTTCTTGATGCAGATTGATAAAGTTATGTATTTTGTCTTGATGATCAATGTGACAACGAACTTTTGCTTTCAACTCATTCAGAAGATTGATTCTTCATTAAGCATGTAGATGTAAACAAGAATCGACTTGCAATTTAGTCTGTCTGAGACGTAGTTTAAGTCAGAGTATTCTACTAACTTCATGCTTTCACTGACTTTGTACATGATGTTTAAATCAATGATGAAACAAATGTATTGCATCAACTTCTTCAAAGCATGTTCATGATGTTCTGCAGAATTGTTGAGATATTGACTTAGTCAATTGAGAGCAAAAGCAATGTTGAAATGAATATGAATTGCAGCATACATGAGACTTTCAATGACTTGTTGATACTTATGCTGATTGATTCTCACATCTTCGAGTTCAGCTGAGCAAAAAGCATCATATTCATTCATTGAAAGATCTGTTATCTTGTGCTTGTCTTATCTCATGTTGAGTCTTTCAAGAACATCATAAAGATAGTAAGTTTAATTCATTCATAAGATTTATGTCTTTTTGTTGCAAGTGATTTAAATGTCAAGAATTTTCTTCATTTTTCTCAAATTCTTGACTTTGAAAATACATTGAAACTCATGCTTAAATCATTTAACGTTGCTCAATGATTTGAAAATAATGACTATGTCATTAACATATAGTAGCAATATGATTTCTTTTGATTCATGAATTAAGAGACATGAATCTGCAGCGCATTGAATAAAGTCAAGTTTAGATAACGTTGTTACATAATGATCATGTCAATCTTGTGCAGCTTGCTTGAGATCATAAAGACTTTAAAGAACTTTCAGAGCACAGTTGAATCTGACTTTCACTTTTAATGAAGAAAACATGTAAATGATTTCTTTGAGAAACGATTCAGTAAATGCATTGTTTACATTGACTTAATGAAGTTCAAGATTCTTCATTCTTGCAATGATTCAAAAGACTTGCAGAGTGTCAAACTTAATGATTGACATGAAAGTATTTTCATAGTCAACTTCATGAATTTAAGAGAAATCTCTGACTATCAGTCTTGTCTTCAATTTGTCAAGAAAATTGTTGACGTGCATCTTTGACTTGAAAATTCATTTGCTTGTTACGATGTTGATCTTTTTGAGCGACACTTCTTCTTGTCAGATCTCATTGATGATTAGTGTCATAAGTTTTGCATTGATTGCTTCTTTTCAAAGTTTCTTTCAAACTGAATTCTGCACTGCGTCTTTGTAAATGTTCAACATGAGAATTCTTATTGCTTTAAAAGAATTAAATTCATTGATGTTGAATAATGTTCATGACATGCTTGCATCAGAATCACTCTCATCATCATCAACTTTCTCTGTGATGAATCAGATCATCATAGCCTGCAAGATTTTAAATGTGCATTCTTTCAGTTATTAATCTTCGCTGTCTCTTTTTCTCTTTGAAATGACTACATGCAGAAATGTTTAAGCTGCTGACTTAAACATGCTTGATGCAAAGACTTTTTGAGTAATCTGAATATTCATGTAAGCTTTGCGCTCATTTGATGTATGTGACGTGATCTTAGAATTGAGTGCATTCAAGTTAATTGCAATAGTCTTCAATGCATCAATTGATTCAGATGAAACATTAATCATGAAAGCATCAGATTTTAAAATATTAGTTGAAACATTATTCTTTAATGATTTTTTCACAGATTTTCGCTCTGAAAGAACGTTGAATGTCTGCTTGCAAAGTTGCAAGTTCATGTTTTCATTCTTTTCATCTTCAGTGAACTTGACAACGTGATTCTTGATGATTCAGTTGAAATCTGAAACTTAAAGATGATATTGCTTGTTGATATTTTTCACATACTTTATGAAGATATCAAGTCTGTTTCTGTTCATGAATTTGTCTCATCTGTCTTCGACTGACAATAACTTGAGATTAATGTATGAGTAACATTTGCATTTTCATACTTGTACATGATCAATTGAGAGCTTGATCTCGATGAATATCTTCTTTAAAATCATGAGAACTTCGTTGATCAAGAATCTTGTGATGATTCAATTTTGCAAATAAACATTTATCTTTGCAACTTCTGTTCAAAACTCAATGAGAAGTTCAGCATTCTTGATCATAACTTGCATCAAGTTTTTTATGATGTATATAATTCTTTCAACTACTTCATTTTGAATCAACATGTGTGAGACAGTGTATTGAAAGACAATGTCAATTGATGAGTATCAATCATTCAAGATGACTTTAAGTTTCATGATGTTATCACTGCGTACTGAAAGAAGTTTGACATCATTATGAAGCTTTATGCTGAGTTTTCATTTTCGCAAAGCATCTGATGCATTGAATCATTGCTTCAAAGAAATGCATCAAGTCTTTCTGAAGTGATTGTTAACTATCTTTAGAAAGTACAACTCGCTATCGAGAAATGATGATAGTGATTCACAGATGTTTATGAAAATGAAAGTTAAGATACTTGTCTTTCAATCGCTGACATTGTGTTCTCATTTATTAATGAACTTAATGAGCATACATATTTTACACACATTCTTATGATTGTCGTTGATGAAAATAGATTTTTTCAAAGTAATAATCTTATGAAGTTGACGAAGCTTTGCTGATTCAAGATGAGCAAAACAATGATGTTACAACTTGTACAATTTGAAGCTTTTGTCATTTGCAAAACTAAGTTGATTGTGATTAACTTTGATCTCATTCTCATGATGAATCATATCAATGTGAGATGCAAAGTGATCTAAATTCATTAAATCATCGAGATTTATTGAACTGTGCATCGTTGAAAATGCTGATGAGACGTTACGCTGCATAGCTGATAGTAATGCAAATTCATCAAGATTGTTTGCAATTCTCTTTATTATGTAAATGTTTTCACATTCTAGAATTTCAATCATTTGCTTCTTTTACTTATCATGCATGTACAAATCTTTATCATCAAAACTCTCTTGCAGATCTTTCTTACATATTTTTCTTTCAAAAAGAAGATTCATCTTAAGCTTAGAAACAGAAAGAACAGAAGATAGTTTAACTGAGTTTTCATGATGATCTTGCATGACTGCTGTGTCACAGTGATTGATATACAATTTTCTTTTTTCAACTTTGATGATGCATCTTTTAATGCAAACTAAAGAATCATTAAAAAGTTGAAGTTGATCAGTCATATGTAAAAAAACATCAGAATTTATGATTCAGTTGAATTCAGAAATCTTATTAACAATGTTTTTTAACAAAGCTGCAATATTCTCGCTCTTCTCATTCTCATCTTTCTCATTGTTGTCAGAAATTTCAGAGTCATCACTTTTCACATTGTAGACTTTGTGTTTTTTGTGCTTACTTTTCAGAAGCTCAACGAAAGTTTAAAGATCATCAACATTCTTATGCTTTGTTTTGTCTTTGTCTTTGCATTTCTTCACAAGCTTTTGAGCTGCAGACAGATAAAAGCAATTGACTAGATGATGTTCATCTTTACAGAGAAAACATTTTAAAGATTGTTGCAACTGACAACGATGTGATTGATTGCTGTCGAAGTCTGAAAGACTTTTGCGATGATAACTGATTTTGCATTTGTTTTGCTCATGATCAGTATGCTTGCGTTCATTTTTTCGCTTAACTCATAGCATAGTTTCTGTTATCTTTAATTATACTTTCTTCTCTTGTAGCTTTTGAAGTCTCTTCTTGACATCTGACTTATTCTGCGCATCAATGATATCTTGAATGACTGTATATTCATCTGACAGTAATTGAAGTAAGACTTGAAAGTGATGTTCTGACTTAAATAAATTGCTTATGTCTTTCTGTGTTGTGACAATCTTTCAAGTCAATTTGACGAGATGTATTCATGTCTTTTTAATGAAGATATTTGTCGACATTCTGTAGTTAATGAAGTTCATCAGATATTGTCTTTCAATGATTTGTAACTTCTCTTTGTATTTATAGCTCAAAGCATTTCAAATCTCTTTTGCTGATGTCTTGTCTGCAGTGTGTTCTTGATCATCAATGATGATGCAGATGATCAGTCAGTAATGAGCTTTCATGTCAATCTTTTGACTTTCAAAGTTAAGAGATTGAATTTCGCTGATAATGCTGATGACATTGTTGAGTGTGTTTGAGTCAGACTTGTCTTCAATAACAAATCACAAGTCTTTTTTAATAAGTCATTTCTTCATAAGAGAAAATCATTAATTGCAATTCTTGCAAGTGAGAATGAGAACAGATCATCGTTTAACAAAGAAGTCATTGAAGTTCATGACATGCAATGTAGACTCAGCTTGTTGTTAGAATCAAAGAAAAAAAATAAAGATATTAGATAAATTGACGAGTGAAGTGAAAAGAATTTAATCTCATCAATAATGATGAAAGTTTATGCATTCTTTGACATGATTAAGTGTGTTTATTTATTTACTTTCTTAAGAACTCGTAGTAGACTGTTGACTTGATGTGAGTGCTTATTTATCTTCTTGTGAGATGCGTAGTAAGCTGTCGAATTTCACTGAACTTCTTTAAGTCAGTGTACTTATTTGTCTTCTTGTGAGATGCGTAGTAAGTGATCGCTGATTGCTCATTTGAATAGATTTCATATCAAGTTGTTGAGCATCAAATGTTTAAAATGTTTCAATCTAATTATGTTGAAAGCTTCTTGCTAATTAAACTCATAATTTATTGAAAGAATAGAATGAACAGTATCACATCTGATGAAATCTCTCTAGACTATAAAGAGAAGTTGCAGACTGCTCTATTTATATACTGTCATGCATAACAAAGTTGCAACATACGACTTTATCTTTGATGCTAGTCTAGAGAGAGCTGCTAGAAACAAGTCTGACTGAATTCAGACTGAATTCAAAGCTATTGCAATAAGCTGCTAAAAACAAGTCTGTCATTACACTTCTTAATAAATGACTTATTACAGAATGCAGATCATCAAACTGCAAAATGCAATACACTTCAAGTGAAAGAATTAAAGATACTTTTTGCTATTTAAAATCTTAAGAAAGTGTTTTCTAAAATTCTTTTTAATAGTTTGAACATGTATGATCAAATGAAACATCTCATTGATCTGATGAAGAATAAAATGTTTTGCATTGAGTTTATTTATAAAATAACATGAAATGAGTTTGTTGTAATATGAAACTATCTAAACAGCGCGCTAAAGAAGAAATGAATTCATTCATTAAGTAATTCTGCAGAAGCATCTGTATTATTTGTAAAGAAATCAAATGAAAGTTTTCATTTATGCATGAATTATTATGATTTCAATGAAATAACAGTAAAGAACAATTACATATTATTTTTACTGTCTGAGACGCTGAATTGCTTTGCTCATGCAAGACACTTTATCAAAATTAATATTTACAACGTTTATCATTGCATTTGAATTCATAAAAGTGATGAATGAAAAACGACTTTTTATACATGCTATGATCAGTTTAAGTATCAAATAATGCTCTTTAAACTGATAAATGCTTCTGCAATCTTTCAGTTTTTTTATAATAATAATAATAATAATAAATTCATACACTTTTGTGACATTGATTAAATCGACTCATGAAAGACTTTATGCTATCTGTATCGAGTGAACAAAACTCTCTGAGATAGAAAATCACTCGCAGTCTACATGACTGCTTCATGCAGTCGAAACAGTGAGTTTTGAGACTATGTATTAAATTTGTTCACGTTGATTGCACGTTAAAGAACGAGTGTTCTAGTCACTTTAAATTGCTTCAAGAGCTTCGTTTTCATCATCATCTTCGCTACTGCTCTGAGATTCTTCGTAATGACGATGATTATTCAATAGTTCAAGAAGTCAGCATCTTGTAGCATTCTTAATCGCAGATGCGATCAGTTCGAGCAGTGCATGAGTACATGCTTCGTCGTCTGATGACTTCATTCGCAGTTGCATCGCAAGCTATTCGTGTCTGAAATGTTTCTAGAGTGCAGATAAGCATTCAAATCTATGCGTTCAATTCTGATGTGCATTGCGAGAATGCTTTCTGCTTTCTGAAGATCATCACGCATCTTTATCATCTTATTGCTCAGATGCAATCTTTGTGCTGAGATTGCGTTGACGTCTGCAACGCGTTCTCTGTACTTTTCTCATCGTTGATTTCATTGATCTTTGTGATACTGCGTTATTGCGATGCTATCGCTTGTTGAAATCATTGTGAAGAAGAGAGTGTATCGTCTGCATCTCAACTGTATCTTCGCATCTTCTCGAATGAAAACATTCAGAAGTACTATTTTCTTGATGACGAGTGAGCGAGAAATGACGCGATTAACTCTCGTCAAACAAACGCGTATTAGTTTGCATGCTTATCTGATCTCTTGTGTTTGATCGTTGACTCAACTGTGTAGCGTGATCTTGTTCTGTAGCATGTTCAGATGAACATGTAGCGAACTCATGTATGTTTCTGTCTCTAAAGTTTCGATGTTTACTCTTTTGAATGCTTCTGCTACGTGACACAAAGTCTGATTCTGAAGTGTTTCTAGTCTGCGTTCTTTGCTCGACAGTTCATCTTTCTTGTCACGCTGATGTCAGACTGACGCTTTGAATGCAATTTCTGATCTCACTACTGCTGAGTATACTTGTCTCGCTTTTGTGAAGATAGCTTCTCATGTGAAGACTTTAAGACAACTAAGTGTCAGCATTCTTGTGATGTGATTCGTCTCTATTTGTTAAAGATGCGCGTCTCATTGCAGTTTCGTGTTTAGTTGCATCTCTAGAACTCGTACATCTGATTTCAATTTGATAACTGAGCTTTCTATTTATATGCTAATTATCATGTTGAATCTCTTTGATTTTCTAGTGAAATGCGTGAGCTCGTACTTTTCTGATGCGAACGTTGCGTCATGAGTGCGAACTCATTTCGCGCAGACGTCGTGTGCTTTGCTCAGTGTTCTGCAAATTTCTTCAGTGAATCTGTCGTAAACTAGAATGTTAATATCATTTACAAAGTCAAGCACTTCGATTTTAATTCTCAGTGCTTCGCATTTTTCAATTAAACTTACGTTGAAGAATAGAAAGAAAATCGATGAAATGAAAAATCTTTGCGATATGCCTGCGTTTATCTCGCGCATGTTGCTCGTTTATTCATCAAATATTAGCGATGTCTCTTGATTTTTTAGAAAGCTGCGTGTTCATTCGATTATGTAGCTTGACGTTCTTTTCATTTTCAGCGTATGCAGAAGTCTGACGTGTGAGACTTGATTGAACGCTTCAATGACGTTTAAGCTTAGCATGAAGATCACATATTTGATTTCACGATCTTACACTGTGTGAACTTGATCTACTAGTAAATCTAACGTCGAGATCACGAATCATTTGCATCTCGCTCTTCTTTGTATTACGAGTGTGTCGAAATTGAATAGAGTTTTCTAGTCAACAAGCTTTAGAGATTTTGACTCATGTTGAATCTCTAGTCTCAACACTCTATTCTAGCGCTTTCAATACTCGAGCAAATCTGCTTCGTTCTCTTTGTTTTGTTCTACTATAGATACAGCTCGAAACTCTCTTTGATTCTTTCTGTATTCTTAATATTCTAGTTATAGCTATCTCTATTGATCAAACATTCTATTCAGCTACGCACTATCTCGCTGCAGTGTGATTAGATTCTAGGCACGATCTCAACATTATATTAAGAATTCGTTTATCACATGATATCAATTTCATTACTCATTCAAGCTACTTGATGAACAACGAAACGAGTATAAAGAATTTTGTTTTACCTGATGATTGACGCAATCGAAAGACAGAACAACATCAGAGAGTCAATAGAATCAACGACGAGACTGTTTGAATTGCTAGAGAATTTATCGCTCATTAAGTACGCAAAGTTCACTCGATCAATAGAATCAACGATAAAGAATCTTCGTTGATTGCTAGAGAATCAACTCATTCTCGTGAAGCAGACGAGTGAAAACAATCTGTTCAATCTCTTTTTCTCTTCGTCTTGAAAGCTCGTGAATCAGGCGAGTCAAAACAATCTGTGTCGTCAGATCAATTTAGTGAGTCTGCTACAAATGATGTTCTCGTAGTGAGTCTGCTTCAATGACACTCTTCGTCAATGCAATGACATATCTACTCTCATCGCTCTATCTATCAGTAAATCGATCTATCTCACGTTCACATGCAACTAGTGAGTCTGCTTCAATGACAAGCAGATAGTCGATCTCTTCGATGAGCAAGTCAACTAGTGAGTCTGCTTCAATGACACTCTTCGTCAATGTGATAACATATCTACTCTCATCGCTCTATCTATCAGTGAATCGATCTATCTCACGTTCACGTGCAACTAGTGAGTCTGCTTCAATGACAAGTCGATAGTCAATCTCTTCAATGAGCAAGTCGACTAGTGAGTCTGCTTCAATGATCACTCTATCTCACATAGTGAGTCTGCTACAATAGGCATTTGACGAGTTGATTTGAATCAATAGAAAGATTGATAGAAAGACAGACATCAAGACTCTACGTTAGTGCTATGAACTACACTACAAGTCATAGAAACATGACTTTTAAAGAGAAGAAGATAATGTTACGAGTGTGTTGAGATTGAATAGAGTTTTCTAGTCAACAAGCTCTAGAGATTTTGACTCATGTTGAATCTCTAGCCTCAACACTCTATTCTAGCGCTTTCGATACTTGAGCAAACCTGCTTTGCTCTCTTTGTTTTGCTCTACTATAGATACAGCTCGAAACTCTCTTTGATTCTTTCTGTATTCTTAATATTCTAGTTATAGCTATCTCTATTGATCAAACATTCTATTCAGCTACGCACTATCTCGCTGCAATGTGATTAGATTCTAGACATGATTTCAACAATTTGAGCATTTGATAGCATGCAATAAGTTTCGACTATGTCACTCAGTCTTTTGATCATGATCAACTTCAGCGCTTTGCTCATAATATCAAGCAAAGCAATGAGTCGATACGTCTTTGAATCGATATAGTCGCTTTTCTTCAATTTGCGTAGTACTATTGTCTGAGTCTTTTTGAACTGCTTTGAATGATACTTGTGTATTACGCATGCGTTGAATAAACTCGTCAGTACTGAGATCAGTTCTGCAAGACTCGCTTAAAGCGCTCTGTTTGAAATATCTGAAGCGCTTGATGCTTTGTCTGCTTTTACTCATTTGATTGTCTGCTTCACTTCATCTTCTGTGATGTGTGAATTGAATGAGACTGTCAGAGATATGAATGATTCTGCGATGTCGCTGACATTCGCTTGAGAAGATGAGAAAAAGAACTTTTTTCGCAGTATCTCGATTTTTTTCTCGAACGTCGTTGTCATATGATTGATGTCGCTTCGCTTCAGTGACGAAAACTGAGAAAGCTTTTTAGATAGCTGACTTTCGATTCTAGCTCATTTTGCAAAGCGTCATATTGATTTGAGTGCTTCGCTCAGTCTATCGAAAATATGTTGCATACGTTGCATGCAACATACATAAGGCACGACTTCTATGCTGATTTTTCTCTTAGCGAGAGATAGTCTCTTGCAGCAGATTCACAGTTCAAGACGAGCAAAATCTCTCACTGCTCAGATTTCAACAGTTTACTTCTTAAGCATGAGTCGCAGACGTTTCGTCAGCGATATGCATGCATATCACAGTCGATTTCTTCTCTAATCACATCGACATACGCTACTGTTCTCTCGAGCTATACAGATGATGTCTTCGACTAGAAATTGATTCTATCATCAAGGCATTTGAGAGTCAGAGCTCAGTGAAGGAATGAGATTCTCAAGGTCGACAGTCGTCGTCATTGTATATCACGTCTTGCAGATGCTCGCTTCGCTTGTAAAGCGTGCAACTTACCTGTTTCGCGTTATCTGTAGAGAATTTTCTCGTGCAGATCGATCATGTCTTGCAGAGATGTTCATATGCTACACTTCTAATCAGGCAGCGTAGTTCAATCATTCTCTACTAACTCGCTTGTGTCTCTCTTCTCTTAACGAAGTCTTCTCGTCAGCGTATTGCTCATGTATAGAATGTCTGTGTCTGAACATCTGTTAAACGATATTAATGAGACTCTCGAGTTTGCTTGTGTTGAACTTAACGAGTCTCGTGAGTTGCTCATGTCGTAGTAACAGACACGCAGTCTTAACAAGATTTATACGTAGTTAGCATGTAGATTTAAAGAATGTTCGTGATTCAAGTTCTTTCTGCTAATCATCTTCAACAGATCAAACGCAAGAATGTTCTGTCTCAGTTCTCATTGTCACGATGACGAGATACTGAATCGAATGATTTTCATAAGCGATTTCTCTCGTAGTTCTGCGTTCTATTTGACTTTCTCATCTGCGTGCAGATTGCTTGTAGTATACGCATTGAGATTATTAAAGTCTGCGCGATCGCGAAAACTCTGCACGCGATCAATGCACAGCGCTTCATCATCACGCAGCATCTCGATGTCATTCAAACTTTTGATAATCTCTAGACTTTACTGTAGCTAAACAGTAGATTTGTAGTCAGCATCGCGTACAGATGAGTTTTATCGCTGATCATAATAATAATAATAATAATAATAATAATAATAATAATAATAATAATAATAATTTATACATTTTTATAACATTGATTAGATCGACTCATGAGAAAAATCTATGCTATATGTGTTGAGTGAACAAAACTCTCTGAAGTATAAAATCGCTCGCTGTTTATACAACTGTTACATGCAGTTGAGACGATAAAACTGAGACTTTGTATCAAATTTGTTCATGATGATTGCACGTTAGAGAATGAGTATTCTTGTCACTTTAAACTACTTCAGCAACTTCATTTTCATCATCATTCTCGCTGTTATCTTGAAACTCTTCGTGATTAAGACAATGATTTGATAGTTCATGAAGTCAACGTCTCGTAGCATATTTGATTGAAGATGCGTTCAATTCAAACAATGCATCAGAATATGCTTGACTGTCTGATGACTTTATTCGCAGTTGCATTGAAGATTATTCACGCTCAATATATTTCTTGAGTGTAAATAAACATTCAGCTTTATACGTTCAATTCTGATGTAAATTGCAAGAGTGCTTTTGATCTTCTGAAAATCATCACGTATTCTTACTGACTTCTTGAATAAATGAGATTTTTGAGCGAAAAATGTATTAATGTCTGCAATGCATTTCTTGTAGTTTTCTCATTGAAAATCTCATTAACTTTTATGAAACTGTGTAATTGCACATTCACTTGTTTGAATCAACGTTAAGAAATCGAGTTGTCTGCGTTTAAATTGTATCTTTGTTTTCTTGTGAATTGAAATATTTAGAAACATCATTTTTTTGAAGATTGAAAAGTAAAAGATGAATCTATTAGTTTTTATTAAATAAGCATGTATGATTTTGCATACTCATTAAGTCTTCTGTGTTCTGTTGTTGATTCAACTGCGTAGTGTGACTTGATTCTGTAGCTTATTTAGATGAACATGTAATGAGAATGTATATATTTTGACTTTCAACGTTTCAATGTTTACTTTCTTGAAAACGTTGATCACATGTTGCAACGTCTGATTTTGAAGAGTTTCTAGTCTTCATTTCATACTCAACAATTCTTCTTTTTTATCGCGTTGATGTTATATTGATGCTTTGAACGTCATTTCTGATCTTATCATCACTGAGTATATTTGTCTTGCTTTTGTGAATGTAACTTTTCAAATAAAGATCTTAAGTTGACTAAGCATCAGCATCTTAATGACATGTGTAATGATTGTTTCTTTAACAACACAAGATATAAACAGAGATCAGTATAGTAACAAACTAATCACTGAACTGAAGATCTGAGAATAACTAAAACAATAAACTGTATTGACTATTACATAAGTTGAGCACAAAGCTTCTATTTAAAAGAATGATCATCATTATATAAACATAAAAAAATCATGTTAAGTTATCTCTGCTTTGAATAATCACTCTGATTATCTTTAAGCAAGATGAGCAAGATGAGCATTATGCTTATCATGCTCACTGTGATTACTTCTGATTCAAGCGATCAGAGCAATCACTTCAAAACTCTGATTACTCAATGATTATTTAATTATTGCTGTTACATAATCTCATGCAAGAGAGTTTTAACACTAGATTCTTTTTTAAGATTTTTATTTTGAAAATCACTTTTTCTTCATGTCTTTTTATTACACAATCAAAAACTTTATCTTGCGTTGCAAAGATTTTCTTGAGCATACAAGTTCTGAGCATGCTGTCATGCATTCTTATGAATACTATAATCACTTGCAAAAGAAATGTCATGTTAACAACAAAACTGATCATTGCATTAAGTGTATACATCTCAATCGCAAATGCAATCTTACTTTCTCAATGATGAAGTGAAAAAAAATAAAGGCAGAATGCAATTACGTTTTTCATGAGCTGCTGAAAGTTCACAAGCAGATGCAAGAAATCTTCGCGAAAGTTACTTATCTGCAAGATCAATTTGTATTTCTAAAGAATAAGAAACAGACAATGATTGAATGAAAGTTTCAAAACATCATCAAGCTTGAGAAAGATAAGAGAAAGACTAGTGAGTCATCACTGAATGATCTTTTCTTTGATGTGTTTTTCAAACAGATTGAGATTTCATCAGACTTTGACTGACTGAGTTTCTCAACTGAAACTGTTACAGAAGCATCTGACAGTTCTTGAGATTTCTCTTCAATTTTCAAGTGCTTTTGATATGTTTATAATCTTTTCACTTAACTAATCAATGAGACTAATCTTTGATATTCTGTTAATCTAGTATATTTTTTACTTCGTACTTGATGTTTTGACTCTCTGAATCAATTTCTGAAGATTCTGTTTAAATTGATGTATTCAAGTTTGCAGACTTCAAAAGACAAATATGAAATATTGAATATATTTTCATAAATGTTGAAAGATTCAACTTGTAGTTAATCAATCTGTTTTCTTCTAGAATTTCAAATGATTCTAGTTTCATGTAATTCAACTTGTTACTTAATCTTTTTGTCTTGATATTTCATCTTAGTAAATAAGCTTTGTTTCTCTTTTTAAAAGTTAATTTTCTATCTTTTTTCTTATTTGCATACAAAGTCATGCACTTACTTAGAAACTGAATGTTTTTTTGCAGCTTTTTATGCAACAAATGTATTTATTCAATCTGTATTGTAGCTTTCTGAGTTAACTGTGCAAATTCACACGATTTCTTAAAAGTTTTTAACTCAAACTCATAGTAAACTGATTGTCAAGTTGAGTTTTGAGTTAACATTTTGAACTCGAATTGAGATTGAGTCAAGTTACTCACATTTTCAACTCAATTTGAGTCGAATTGTTCATATTTTTAATTCAATGCAATTCAACTCAATTGAAAATTGAGTCAATTTGACTCGACTCGTCAAGAACTCAAGCTTGACATCAAGAGAGTTAAATATAGAAAATTTTTCGGTTTTTGACTTTTGCATTATCATTGTATGCAAAAGTCTGGTTCAGTTTTCGAGTTTTAGCGAATTTGACGGGAAAAACTCACAAATCAGCCTCAAATTTGATGCAAATAAAGCAAATACCTAAATATCATTTTCATACTTTCAAAACACTTCAAAGCTTTATTTTTGAAGCTATACAAATCTCAGTCTTACACAAGAGCAATTCTAAATAGTCAGAATGTCTCTCAGATGTATCAAATGCAAAAGAGCTTTCTTCAAGACTCTGCTTCATCTAGATGCACTCAAGACTTTTAAGGCACGCAAAATCATTTTCGTATCTAAGAATTCTATCATACTGTCTTCAGAGACAGAGATCTTCTCATCTTCAACGCTTTCAGATGTAAAAGATCTTTCTTCGCTCAGACTTAATTCTCTTAAGATCTCTCAGCTTAACTCTTTCAAGACTTCTCAGATTTCTCAAGCTGTCAACGTAAATGCACTCATCTCAAGCGAGCTTGTAATCTTTGTCGCTAAGACTGCTGCTACTCTTGTCACTTGAAAAGCTCATGTGTTATCATCAATGTTATCATCAGCAAAGCTTGACTGATTTGAAGATGAGAATGAGAATAAGAAGAATCTAGATGATAATCAGTCTAAGACTCAAGCAGCTTCAAAGCAATTCACGAAGCTTACTGCATTGATGAAAAGATGAGAATCAACGAAGTTAAAGTCATCACTATCGCTAGAATCACTCAGATTGTTTATGAACATGACAGTCAAGTATGAAGTCACTCTCATCATCAGTGATGTCTTGCAAATTACTATAAATAATGAGAACAACGTTAATCTTCAAGATCTGTGTCAAGAGCAGATGCATAAATGCTCTGAACATGTTGATTTCATCAATCTAAAGTGTGTGCTAGTATTTATAAAAATCATCATCGTCTGATATTTAATAAAGAAGAATGAGTGAATGACTCTGACACTACACAATTTTTGAAAGAAAGTAGCTTTAAACATTTGACAGAAGTACTCAGCAGACAAAAAGAATGTAAACATTAATTTAAAACTCATCTTTGATCGTGATAAGATTGATATTGCATCTTCAGCGCTCGTAACTGAGCTTTCAGCGACAAAGATATCACTCACTCAAACAGCGAAACTGAAGAAGAAAGTCAATGAGCATGATTAACTTCGTGCAGACATTGTAGAACAGATGAAAGTTCTTCAGATGAGTTGAATTTGCAAAGAAAACTGTCACAATAAGAGAAAGTACTGTTGAATCAACGAGTCAGATGTTCATCATCGACTGACTGCTAATCATATAATATGCTGATCAGAAGCAATCAGTAGAGACAATGAGTCTGCGTCACTTACTAGATTTTCAAGAACGCTGATCGAAGTTCTGATGACAGCGAAATCTCAAGTCAAGCATGTCAATTCTTTCTCAGCATCTTCTTCAATCGTTACATCATCATTTACTTTTATACAATCATTGCAGATCACAAGTGAATCAATCAGCATAGCAGATGTATTGATGCTGCAGATGATACAAAAAGCAACAGCTGAAGAAGAAAGAAAGATTGAAAAGCGAAGAATTAGACAAAAGAGAAAGAATCAACAAAAGCAGATGAATAGTTGCAATAAGCTGAAGATGCTTGAGAAGACTGAGACTTCTTTTATGTTCAATTGACATTGACATACATTGTCTGTTCATTCTAGCAGTTCTGTTCAGAGAAATGATCTTCGTGATTATATTTTCTGACATATCTTCAAAGTTAGTAGCATTCAAGCATGTTCTTTTGAACACGTCTTCAATGAGCTGAATGCTCAATATTACGATTTACAAACAATACAAAGCTGAAAAGAGCGTGATGAAAGTCATTGAAAGAGCTTAAACATATCTGCTGACATTGACATACAGCTGACTCGTGATGTCAACAAGTATGCTCGCTTTAAAGATTCTGATTCAGGTGACAAATTGTCATTCAAATCAACGATTAAAGATACATTAACAGCACGCTCTACATCTTCTACATCAGCTCAGCAAGCTCGTATTTCAACAGTGCAAACATGAAGTCATTTATATAATTCTCAAGCTTGAAGATCTGCTTTAAAGTCTCAAGTCAAGATCTCAGTCTTGCAAATATTGATCAAAGATGAGAGTTTAAAGAAGATGAAGAAGATGAAGAAGATGAAGAAGACTTTAGATGATTATTCAGAGATAATGAAGAAGCATGATGAGCTTGACTATGATGAGTCTATCTATATTTAGATATCATCTGAATATATGAACTATGTCAGTCAGGCGAAAAAGTGCTTCAGAATTATCAACTCGCTCTCTTTGTGACCTGACTGCTATTCTTAGAAATTCATCAAATTTCTCGTTAGATTCATCATATCATTGAACAAGCTGATCATTTCTTTTAATTCAAGCTTTCAACATTGAAAACGAGCTTTCTATGAGATTATAGTCAGGCGAGTAGAGTGACAATTTGACAAGATGCATCTCAAAGCTTTCACATAACTCATTGAGTTCTGCTGATTGATGAATTCTAGCATTATTCATGATTATCACTGAACGCAATTCTACTTCTTCAGAATTGCATATAGAAAGCATCTGTGATCACATGAAGTTCAGAAAGATCTCTTTTGTTATGAAGTTGTGATGCATCTTTCATGCAATGTATTCATCATTGAAAAACGCTGATAAAATGCTTTATCTTTTCAATCATTTTAAACTTTAAGTGACGTGCAAAGATAAATTAATCAAGACTCAGTCATACTTTTAATCAGCTAACGAGCAAGCATTAGCATGACTAGAAAGAGTAGAGAAGAAGAGAAAGTTGAGTCTATTTATTCGCTTATAAGCAACGCTTTCATCAAGAAAGACTAGCTGATCAGATGTTCAGCTCATAAGTCGTCGTTTTCATTCGCTGCAAAGCTTCTCATCGCGTTCAGCAGCGACTTTTTGAATGATCTTTCTGCTGTATCTAGCTTCTTTGAGCAGTCTGCTGATCGTGCTTTGACTGATGACAATGTCAAACTCGTTGTACAGAAATCAAATCATGTCATTCTGATAAACGATGAATTGTTGACTGAGAAAGTCAAGAAGCTTCTGAGCATGATACTCACTCAGAATCTTCGATCTATCAATCGTATCAAGCGCAGACGTCACATCGCTGAAATGAAGATGTTTCTTACGCATACGATTGATCTGCTGTCTGATAACATGAGTGACTTTGTGTATGAACGTTGTGCTATCATCACAAGCTAAATAAAATTGAATCTCATCTCTAAGGTTCTGAATAAGAGCTTAAGACATGATAAATAGAATTCAGAATTACTCTCGTGTGAGACTGAGATTTGTATAGCTTCAAAAATGAAGCTTTGAGATGTTTTAAGAATGTGAGAATGATATCTAGATATTTGCTCTATTTGCATCAAATTTGAGGCTGATTTGTGAGTTTTTCTCGTCAAATTTGCTAAAACTCGAAAACTGAACCAGACTTTTGCATACAACGATATCTTTTTGCATTATCTTTTTAATAAAGAGTCATGAAGAAAAACATGAAGATCATTTGATAGAAAGTCATAAAGAGAAACATGAAGATCGTTTAATAAAGAGTCATGAAGAGAAACATGAAGATTGTTTAATAGAAAGTCATAAAGAGAAACATGAAGAAAAACATGAAGAAAAACATGAAGAGAAAACATGAAGATTATTTGACTTTGATAGAAAGTCATGATGGAAAAACATGGTAGAAAGTCATGAAGAAAATCATGAAGATTATTCAATCAAACTATTTACATTTATCTAATATTTTGTCAAGTTGAGTCGAGTTTTCAAATCGAGTTATCAAATCAAGCTTCTCAATTTGACTCAAGTGCTTAAGTTCAACTTCTTAATTCAGATCAGTGATGAAACTCATCTGTACATGATGCTGACTATGAATCTACTGTTTAGCTACAGTAAAGTCTAGAGATTATCAAAAGTTTGAATGACATTGAGATGCTGCATGATGATGAAGCGCTGTGCATTGATCGCGTGCAGAGTTTTCGCGATCGCGCAAACTTTGATAATCTCAATGCACATGCTATAAGCAATCTGCATGCAGATGAGAAAATCAAATAGAACGCAGAATTACAAGGGAAATCGCTTATGAAAATTATTCAATTCAGTATCTTGTTGTCGTGATGACAAGAACTGAGACAAAACACTCTTATGTTTGATCTGTTAAGAATGATTAGCAGAAAGAACTTGAATCACGAACATTCTTTAAATTTACATGCTAACTACGTATAAATCTTGTTAAGACTGCATGTTTATTACTACAACATAAGCAACTCATGAGACTTGTTAAATTTGACATAAGCAAACTCAAGAATCTCATTAATATCATTTAACAAACGTTCAGATACAAACATTCTATACATGAGTGATATGCTGATGAGAAGACTTCGTTAAGAGAAGAGAGACACAAGCGAGTTAGTAAAGAATGATTGAACTACGTTGTCTGATTAAAAGTGTAGCATATGAACATTTTTGCAAGACATGATCAATTTGCATAAGAAAGATCTTTACAAATAATGCAAAACAGATGAGTTGCATGTCTTATAAGTGAAGTGAGCATCTGTGAGATGTGATATACAATGATGACGATTGTCGATCTCAAGAATCTTATTTCTTCACTGAACTCTGACTCTTGAATGTCTTGATGATAAAGTCAACTTCTAGTCAAAAACATCATCTGTATAGTTTGAAAGAACAGTAGCATATGTTGATGTGATTGAAGAAGAAATTGACTGTGATATGCATGCATATTGCAGACGAAATGTTTGCAATTCATGCTTAAGAAGTAAACTGTCAAAATCTGAGCAGTGAAAGATCTTGTTTATCTTGAACTGTGAATCTGCTGCAAGAAACTATTTCTCGCTAAAAGAAAAATCAGCATAGAGATTGTATCTTATGTATGTTGCATGCAACGTATACAACATATTTTCAATAGACAGATCAATTGATCAAAATTACTGCTCAAAAAGTATCAGTTATTAACAACATGAAAGCAATCATCATAAGTTTTGTCAAAAAGCAAATTTGCAAAAAAATAAAAATAAAATGATTAGAAATCTGAAAAAGCAGTATCAAAAAGGGAAATCAGTATCAAAAGAATATATCGAATGTGAATTTAAGTCATAAATCACTAAAGAAGTTGAGAAAAATCGATAAACTAACGTTCTCAACCTTTATTCAGCTGAAAATGAAACATGACTATTTCAAGAGTTATTTGCATCGATTATCAGAGAATAATTTGAACAAATGCTATGAAATATGCAATGCAAGACAAACGTTGAAGCATTTACTGCTGAACTGCAAACATTATAGAGCAGAGCAGAGAAAGTTTAAGGAAAAAGCTCAGCTCAAAAACACAGACATCATATTGATACTGTTCATCATTAAGAGTGAAAGAATCGCAACGCTAAAGTATTTGAAAAATACTCAAATTGCAATGAGAAAATGACTATTAGAAATGAAAGAGTAGAACGTGAAGAGAGTGAAGAGACGAAGAAAAACGAGAGTATGATTGCAAGAGTTTGAGCGAGAGTGCTTGTATGTGCAAACTATCAATGTGATTGATCAACAAGAAGATATAAAGCAGCGACTTTGACTAGATTACATGTAACGTAGCATATACACAGCGTCTAGACAGTGTTATAGTCATAGACTGCATGCACTTAATGAAGAAATAAAATAAATAAATAAAAAAAACTTCTTAATTCAACTCGACACTTTTTCAAAAAAAATTCAATTCAACTCAACACTTTTTGAGTTGAGTACTTAACTTGAACTCAAGTATTCAACTTGACATAATCAGTTTAACTCGTAGTTTGCAAAGAATGATGACATGCTGATTACTTCTGTTGTTGTGCTATTGAAAGTTAACTGTGCTATCAACAGTAGCTGTATTCAATTATTCTGTCTATAGTTAATATAACATCTGAGATACTGTTTCAATGTCTGATTCATTCTTTTCATTTGTTCATTCATCTGTGAATGATAAGCTGTTGACAGTTTATGATGAATTTCTAGTTGATTCACTAATGATTTTCAGAATTTTGATGTGAACAGCTTGTTTCTATTCAAAATTATCTTATCTGATAAGTGATGATTTGCTACAATCATTCTCAGAAATATGTAAGTTAAATCTTTCGCGAATTTTGCTTTCTTGTATGACAAGAAATATTCATACTTAATTAGTCTGTTTGTGATTATCAATATAAAGTTGTATATTATTCTTGTAACTCTTTCTTTTGACTTTGATAGCTTGACTATAAAGTTCAAAGCTATGCTTTTTCATGCATGATTTGATGTGCTGAGACTTTTCAAAAGTTCGTAAGATTTGTGTTGACTATGCTTCATTTAAATGCATACATTGCACTTTCTTATGATATTTTCTACTTGTTTTCTCATCTTAAAGAAGTAATAAATTCTAGATATTCTTTCAATGATTTTATTTGAACTCTGATGTTCATGTATCATTAATTCATAATAATCATTTATTATCTCTTGTCTGTATCTTGTTGAAACATAGATGAGTGTCAGAAACTAGACTGAACTAAAGATTCTATCAATATAGAGAATTGATTATTATATTACTTTAACTAGATACAGAACAATACATCAGATAATGTACAAGATGAAAGATAAAGAACAAAAGAAAAGAACGAAAGCTCAACTTTTATATACATGAATTGAGCAAAATCAAGACTAGACAGTAGTTTTATTGACTTAAGATTGCAAAATGACTGAGATGATTAAAATAAAATTGCTGAGACTAAATTAAGATGATGATGACTAGATTAATGACTTGATTCATTGAATTGCAAAACAGATTCAATGAATTGAAATTATTTAAAATATCAACAATTTATGTTCTAAATTGAGTTAATGATCTGACATCATGACAGTAACTTTTCTCTTCAAGACTGAGCTTCTGCAAAATGATGAGAAAAAACAAGAGAAAATGAGAAAGAATTGAAGATGAAGACTGAAACAAGACAAAAGTTGATGTGAATGCATTTTAATGTGATAAAGCACAAATGAGACTAGAATAAATCTGAATTACATCTGAGTCAGATTTAAGCAAGATATTTGAAGAGCAAGATAAAATAAGACGCATTTTAACATGATAATGCACAGAAATTGAAACATATTGAAGTTACATCTGAATCAGATTTAGACGAGATGTCTGAGTTAAATCTAGACAAGATCTGAGTCAGATCTGAGTAAAAGAAAGACGAAATGCAGTTTAATGTGATGATGCACAAATGAGATTGAAATACATCTGAATCAGATTTGAGTCAAATTTAAACAAGATGTCTGAGTCAGATTTAGACAAGATCTGAGTCAGATCTGAACTGAGTTGAGATGATGAAGATTGAACTTAAAGTTCTTAACATTGACATTAAAACATCACATATGACAGTATATGTAATTCTTTGATGACAGAATTGACGAGATAATATTTATTAAGCGCTTGCTTATAATTATTCAGAAGATGAAAAGACTTTCAAGTAAAAAAGTGATTTTTTCAATCAACGTAATACTTGAGCAGAGATGAATTATAGTGTTTATCACGCTTGAAGTTTAATATGCTGTTTACATATCAGAATCTTTCATCATTCTTAATGACAATGAGTTCTCAAGATTTCTGACGTTGACTTGAAAGAAAATCACTTGCAATATGATTTAAAAAAGTGATATGAAAGATTGAATGAATCTTCATAAATGTTGAAAGATTTAACATAATGATCAGAGAATTATTCTTGAAGACACGCTTGATCTTGAAGAGATCAACATTATGATCATCTAACTTGACAATGAAATGAGTGATGCTGAGATTGCAAACATTCAATCAAACTTTATCTTCAACGAAGTATTTAAAACAAGAACAACGAGAGAGATTGACATTGAATTCGTAAATGATCTGAGCTATAAGCATCTCATCACGTAGATGCTCAGTTAATTTCTTCATTTTCTTGATGAACTCTTTAACATTGATTAACTGATTTTAAGCTTGAAACATAAAATTCTTGAACAGAGACTTAAAAGACTTGAAGTCTAAACATGAGTTCTGACTTAAATTGATCAAGAAGAATGATGTTAAAGTGATTAATGATGATGTGTTATTGACAACAAATTTGACTTCAGAAAGTCACTTAACTCAGTTATTCTGCATGTAGTTGACGAAGACTCAAAGATAATGCTTCATGACAGCATTGATTCTCTCAATTTGATCATCAATTTCAAAGTAATACATTATTAATAACTTAACGTTTATCTTCAACATTTTACACATATGCTTTCAAACATTGAAGATGAATTGTGTATCTCAATCAGATATGAAAAACTCAAGTAAATCATGATGTTTTCAAACATGAGCATAGAAGCAATTAATAACTTCTTCAACTTTCATAAAAGTAATGAGAATTAAATGTTTCATTTTGATAAAATGATCAATAAAGACTAGAATATATTTATATGTGATATTCATGAATATATTGAGCAATAAAGAATTTACATAGTTCATGAAGATATCACGTCAACAACGTTTGAAGATTGAAAGAAAACATAATCATTCTTGAGTTCATTGTTTAAAGAGCTTGAAGCGTGTGCACATGTGAAAATTTGTACAAAGCGTTGAACATACTTATAAATGTTTGATCATCAGTAAACTCAACTGATTAATTTATAGCTTTTTGCTCTTTCTGAGTGATCATTGATGATATTATCATGAGTGAGCTGAATTATATGAAGATGTAGTTTATCTGAGTTGAGCATATACTTTCTTTCTTGAAAGTACAGATGATTCTCGTATTCTTCACACTTAACTAGAGAAATCTTGTTATGATGTCATACTTCATTGCAAAGCACTTTGATTATCTGAGCTGCAAATTTATCATTGATTTTGAGTTACTTTCACAATGTCTGAGTGAGAGTATCAGCAAAATCTTCATCAAGATTCAGAATGTCTTGATCTAGTTGAGACTTAATGTTTTCAATGTCAAATTCTTCAATTTCTAAATTCATGAGAACTAGAATTTGCAAGAATGCTGAGATAATTGAAAATAAATGTAACTAAACTGAATCTAAAGCGATGATTTGTGACTGAAGCTTCATGACTTTGATGTCAAAAACATCAAAGATGAGATTCTTAATAATATTGAGATTTAAAACATGAGTTTTCAGAATTGTCTGATGTTAATATTAATGTTGAGAATCAAATGTATTTTTTTTCTTAGAAAGATTTTCTGAGTGATGTGTCAAAGCATTCAACTTATCATCGATCTTGTTGAAATGATAAGCGATGTGATAGTTAAATCTAAACAGAAATTCACTTCAACAAGCTTGATGATAACTCAACTGCTTATTTGACATGAAATACTTAAGATTTTTGTGATTCGTGATCATCTTGACAGAATAGATAAAGTCTTTGAGCTTTGATCATCATTTCTCAAAAGCATGAACAATGATCATAAGTTCTTTATCATAGATTTCGTAGTTACATTCAACTGAGTTATGCTTCTTTGAAAAGTAAGCGACTGAATGAAGAATCTCATTCTCATCGTACTGAAAGAGAATGTCTTTGAACACATAGTTTGAAGCATTGATTTCTATCACAATCTTGTGATCTGAATTATAGTGATGAAGAATAATCTTGAAAGTGAAGACTTTCTTAAAAGTGTTGAATGCAATCTGACATTTCTGAAATCAGACAAAGAATACATCTTTTCTGATGAGACGAGTGAGCGAGATAACTATTCTACTATAGTCATAAATAAATCTTTTATAGAATTTCGCGAAATCTAGAAAACTTTGAACGTCTTTAACGTTAATCAGAATAAGTCAGTTGACAATGATGTTTATCTTAGAAGAATTTATCTTGATCTCTTTGATAATGATTATCAATTTTAGATACAAGACTTAAATGACGTGAAACTTGCATTTAATTATATTCATCTGAAGATCTGCTTCTTGCAGCTTTCGCAAAATGAGCGATTTGCATATCAATTACTAGATTAATTTTGTTCATTCATGTTTTTTCAAGAATCATTTGATGTTGATTTAATCGAGTGATCAACATAGAAGCTGTGTCAATTGTATGATCTTAAACAGTCAGATTCAAATAAATGACATGAGTAATAAATTTCTTAGCATAATGATCGTCGAATTCTCGAATTGACTTCGCTTTGATCAAAGTCAGAGACTTGATTTGCAACTGATCAAAAACAATCTGCGTAATCACTTCATCAATAAACGAATAATCAGCAGCTTCAATGTTAATTAATGACTTCAATGAGTAACTAATTTCATTGTTAGAAAGTACATATTCAATAGTCAAAGATTCAGAAGCAAAAGAATCATTTGACATGCTCATTGTTGAAGAAATTAACACATCTTTCATCGCGTCTTTGATGAAAGTCTCTAGTTTTTTGCCTTGTTATTCTTGAAAGACATTTTCTCATTCTCTTTATTCTTTGAAATGATAATCTCATGTAAATGAGAAGTGAATACACAAGATGCAAAAGTATTAATCTTGTTCAGCTGAGAGTAATTCTTGAACAAATAATCGAAAGTCTTGCAAATGTAGCAGATAATTGATGATTTCACTGATTCAGAAATAGAAAAGATAATCAACTTAACATAATCAATTATCAAAGTTGTTACTGACAGAGAAGTAGTACATTTATCAGATACAACAATGACTTGAGCAATGACAGTGCAACGTTCGCTGCGAAGCTGATAATTGACTTATTATTTACTATTCACATCTTGAAGAAAGATTCTTAAGCGAGTGAGCGAAGTAAAGTTCTCTGAACAGACTGATAAAGCATTTTGCAAACGATTATTAATTTTATTCTGAAGATTGTTCATCAAAGTATGATCATCGTATTTGAGATAGCTAAATAACTTCATAAAGTTGAAGTAGAAGACATTGAAAGACTTGTCTGCTTGTCTCAGAGCATTGTACTCACGACAACACTTTTGATTCTTATTCAGTTCATCGTATATTTCTTTCAGATGCTCAAATAGCTCGTCAATCAAGATGTATGAATGCAAAGCATCATATTAACGTTAAGTGAAGATGTGCTCAGCAGCATCATCTTCTAGTCTAGATATTACATAGATAATACAGATATTCTCATTATCGAAGTGATCAACATTTGTCTGAAGCTTGTCATTTATCTTGACTCTTCAGCTGTCTCATGTTGATTCATCTTTATCAGTGAATATAAATGAATTCAAAAACTTGAAGAACTTGTGATGATTGTTGTTGAATAGAGTGAATGACTCTCGTCAAGTACGATTCTCAATAAAAGCTCAAAACTTCATAGATTGTCAAGATCAATTTATTAAATTAAGTCAATATCTCATCATCATGCAATCTGCATGCAGATGAGAAAGTCAAATAAAATACAAAACTATAAGAGAAATTGCTTATGAAAATCATTTGATTCAGTATCTTGTCGTTGTGATGACAAGAACTGAGACAAAACAATCTTGCATTTGATCTGTTGAGAGTGATTAGCAGAAAGAACTTGAATCATGAACATTCTTTAAATTTATATGCTAACTATGTATAAATCTTGTTAAGACTGCGTGTCTGTTACTACAACATAAGCAACTCATGAGTCTCATTAAATTCAACATGAGTAAACTTAAGAGTCTCATTAAGATCGTTTAACAGATGTTCAGACACAGACATTCTATATGTAAACAACATGTTAATGAAAAGACTTTGTTAAAAGAAAAGAAATACAAGTGAGTTAATAAAGAATTGATTGAATGACGCTGTCTGATTAAAAGTGTAGCAAATAAACATCTTTGCAAAACATGATTAATCTGCATAAGAAAAATCTTTACAAATAACATGAAACAGATGAATTGCACACTTTCAAGTGAAGTGAATGTCTGTGAGACATGATATACAATGACGATGACTGTCAACTTTGAGAACTTCATTTCTTCACTAAGTTCTGACTCTTGAATGTCTTGATGATAAAATTAATTTCTAGTCAAAGACATCATTTGTATAGCTTGAGAAAACAATAACATATGTTAATGTGATTAAAGAAGAAATTGACTGTAATATACATATGTATCACTGAAGAAACATCTGCAACTCATGCTTAAGAAGTAAACTGTTAAAATCTGAGCAGCGAAAGATCTTATTTGTCTTGAACTGTGAATCTGCTGCAAGAAAAACTCTCTGAGTGATCTCTTGAGTCTAAGAGAGAAATCAGCATAGAGATCATGTCTTATGTATGTTGCATGCAATGTATGCAACATATTTTCGATAGATTCTTGATGATCGAAAGCATACAAAGAGTCTTTTCATTACAGAGTCAACAACAGCTATGAATAACTTTATGATAAAACAATCTTTTCTACAAATTCTACAGTACAACATCAGAAAGTTATTAAAAATTCAAGAATCATTTCTAATTAACAGAAAAGTTCGTGAATTCAACATAGTAGCTATACAGAAGCAAGATTGCAACAACAACAACTTACAGTCATTTAGCTCAGCACACAACTTCTTTCATCTAATGAAAAACTCATCATCTCAATCAAGAACATGCATATACATTAACAAACATCTAAGATTCAATCAATGAATAGTAGAAACAGTTAAGTTAGACATTTGCTTAATCAGAATATTAACTTGCAATGCAGATGATGAAACGCAAACGTTAAGACTTTTAAACGTTTACAATTCATGTTTACTGTTTACTACATTCACAGAAAGATTTTCAATCATTTCTTATTTAAATGAACTACTTAAGAATGATTGTAAACAACTGATTGTAGAAGATTTCAATCTACATCATTCTCATTGAGAGAAATGAAGATGCTTCACTCGTCATATGACAATTGATACTCTACTAAACATCATTACAAACGCAAGACTGAAATTATTGCTGAAATCAGATATTATTACTCATGAAGCTCACAATCAATTTATGATGATTGATCTAGTTTTTAGCAGCGAGAAAATACAGTTTATGACACGCAAGTGCAAGATATGAATTAATCTGCATCAGAGATTGAATCATCTTTCAATCATCACAAAGTTATGCTTACAAACAATCTCAATGCAACTCTCAACTTAACAACTTTGAAAGAAAATGAATACAGAAGCATTGAGTGCTTATCTGCAAATACATTTATCTTTGAATCGCTCTTTAGATGACAAGACTATGATGAATGACAGAGTGTGCAAGATTATCAGAATGTTACAAAAGATTATCAAGAAATCTATTCTTTTAACAAAGTTATCAAATCAAGCAAAAGACTTTTGAAATTAAAGCTGCTTTAAAGTAGTAATGAAATCAAGATAACTGCAAATCATATGAAAAATGTAAGATACATTAGAAGCGTGAAATGAATGTCTGAAGCACAATGATCATAAAAACAAGATCATTCAACAAATGAAATGCGCACACTTTAAATCACAAATGCATGAGTTAAGTGAAGCACTCAAATTGATATAATGCTTTGCAAAATGAGCTAGAATCGAAAGTTAACTATTTAAAAAGCTTTCTCAGTTTTCGTCATTAAAGTGAAGTGACATCAATCATATAATAATGACGTTCAAGAAAAAAATCGAGATACTGCAAGAAAAGTTCTTTCTCTCATTTTCTTAAGCGAATGTCAATGACATTGCAGAGTCATTCATATCTCTGACAGTCTCATTTAATTCACGCATCACAAAAGATGAAGTGAAGCAGATAATCAGATGAGTAAAAGCAGACAAAGCATCAAACGCTTCAGATATTTCAAACAGAGCGCTTCAAGCGAGTTTTGCAGAACTGATCTCAGTACTGACGAGTTTATTCAATGCATGCATAATACATAAGTATCATTTGAAGCAGTTCAAAAAGACTTAAACAATAGTACTATGCAAATCAAAGAAAAGTGACTATATTAATTCAAAGATGTATTGACTTATTGCTTTACTTAATATCATGAGCAAAGTGTTGAAGTCAATTATGATCAAAAGATTAAGTGACATAGTCAAGATTCATTGCATGCTATCAAATGCTTAAATGAAAGTGAGATGCAAATGATTTGTGATCTTGACGTTAAATTTACTGATAGATTAAGTTCACACAGTGTAAGACTGTGAAATCAAATATGTAATCTTCATGCTAAACTTAAACATTGTTCAAGCATTTAATCAAGTCTCACATGTTAAACTTCTGCATATGCTGAAAATGAAAAGAATGTCAAGCTACATAATCAAATGAACACGCAGCTTTCTAAAGAATTGAAAGACATCACTAATATTCAATGAACAAATGAGTAACATACGTGAGATAAACGCAAAAATATCGCAAAGATCTTTTATTTCATCAATTCTCTTTCTATTCTTCAACATAAGTTTAATTGAAAAATGCAAAGCATTAAGAATTAAAATTGAAGTGCTTGACTTTGTAAATAATATTAACATTCTAGTTTACAATAGATTCACTGAAGAAATCTGCAGAACATTAAGCAAAGCATATGATGTCTGCGCGAAATGAGTTTGCACTCATGACGTAATGTTCACATCAGAAAAGTATGAGCTTACGCATTTCACTAGAAAATTAAAGAGATTCAACATGATGACTGACATATAAATAGAAAATTCAGTTATCAAATTGAAATCAGATGTATGAGTTCTAGTAGTACAACTGAACACAAAACTGTAATGAAATGCGCATCTTCAACAAATAAAGATGAATCACGTCACAAGAATGCTGATACTTCGTTGTCTTGAAGTTTTCACATGAGAAACTATCTTCACAAAAGCGAGACAAGTATACTCAGCAGTAATGAGATCAGAAATTGCATTCAAAGCGTCAGTTTGACATCAGTATGACAAGAAAGATGAACTGTTGAGCAAAAAATGCAGACTAAAAACACTTCAAAATCAAACTCTGTATCATATAGCAGAAGTATTCAAAAGAGTAAGCATTGAAATTCTAGAGACAGAATTATACACAAGCTTGCTACATGTTTATCTGAACATGCTACAGAACAAGATCATGCTACACAATTAAGTCAACAATTGAACGCAAAAAATTAAATAAATATGCAAACTAATACATATTTATTTGATGAGAATTAATTGCATCATTTTTCGCTTACTTATCATTAAGAAAGTAATGCTTCTGAACATCTTAATTTGAGAAGGCACAAGAATACAGATGAAACGCAGATAATTATTTCTCTTTGCAACAGCCTCGATAAGTGATAGCATCGTAATAGCGCAGTATTATAAGAATCAATGAAATCAAAGATGAGAAAACTACAGAAAATATATTGCAAATGTCAATGTCACTTCAACATAAAAATCACATTTATTCAACAAGATGATGAAGATGTATGATGATTTTCAGAAAGCAGAAAGCATTCTTGTAACTTACATCAGAACTGAATGCATAGATTTGAATGCTTATTTGCACTTTAGAAATGTTTCAGACATAAATAACTTGCAATGTGACTGTAAATAAAGTCATCAGATGACGAAGCATGTACTTATGCATTGCTTGAACTGATTGCATTTGTGATCAAGAATGTTACAAAATGCTGACTTTTTAAACTATTGAATAATCATCATCATCACAAAGAATCTTAAAGCAGTAGCAAAGATGATGATAAAAACAAAGCTCTTGAAGCAATTTAAAGTGACTAGAACACTCATTCTTTAATATGCAATCAACATAAACAAATTTAATACATAGTCTTAAAACTCACTGTTTTAACTGCGTGAAGTAATCATATAAACTGCGAGTGATTTTCTATCTCAGAGAGTTTTGTTCACTCAATACAAATAGCATAAAGTTTCTCATGAGTTGATTTAATTGATGTCACAAAAGTGTATGAATTTATTATTATTAAGCGAATCACGTCACATGAATGCTAGCACTTAGTTGACTCAAAGTCTTCACATGAAAGACAATCTTCACAAAAGCAAAACAAATATACTCAGCAGTAGTAAGATCAGAAATTGCATTCAAAGCATCAGTCTAATATCAGTAAGAAAAAGAGAGAAAACTGTCAGACAAAGAACACAGACTTGAAACATTATAGAATCAAACTTTGCATCATGTTGCAAAGATGTTCAAAAAAGTAAGCATCAAGACTTTGAAAGCAGAAATGTACATAAGCTCACTGCATGTTCATTTAAACATGCTGCAAGACAAGATCACGTTATGCAGTTGAATTAATAATTATATGCAGAAAATCAGATAAGCATGTAAACTGATACACATTCATTTAATGAGTATCAATCACATTATTTCTTACTTTCTTATCATTAAGAAAGTGATGCTTCTGAATAACTTAATTCAAGAAAACATGAAAATACAGTTGAAATGCAAGTAACTAGCTCTCGCTGCAATGATTTTGACTAGTGACAGCATCGCAATAGCGCAGTATCACAGAAGTTAGTGAAAGCAATGATGAGAAAAATATAGAAAATGCATCGCAGATGTTCATGTCATCTCGACACAAAGATCACATTTATTCAACAAGATAGTAAAGATGCAAAATGATTTTCAGAAAGTTGAAAGCATTCTCATCACTTACATCAGAATTGAATGCATAAATTTGAATGCTTATTTGCACTTCAGAAACGTTTCAGACGCAGATAATGCATAATGCAACTGCAACTGAAATCATCAGATGACAAAACATGTACTCATGCATTGTTTAAACTGATTGCATTTGCGATTAAAAATGCTATGAAATGTTAACTTCTTAAACTATCAAATAATCATCATTATCATGAAGAGTTTCAGAGCAGTTGCAAGAATAATGATGAAAATGAAGTTTCTGAAGCAATTTAAAGTAATTAAATCACTCATTCTTTAACATGCAATCAACGTGAACTAATTTAATATATAGTCTCATAATAATAGTTTTGACTGCGCGAAGCAGTTGTATAAACAGCAAGTGATTTTCTATCTCAGAGAGTTTTGTTCACTCAATACAAATAGCATAAAGTCTCTTATGAGTTGACTTAATTGATGTCATAAGAATGTATGAGTTTATTATTATTATTTATTATTATTATTATTATTATTATTTCAAGAATTTTCGAGAATAATCACAACGCACGCATCACAAATTTTGAAAAAGAGCACTACAAACAAGACAGAGTGAATCTAGAAGATGATTGAATGATGATGAATTGCATGAATTGCAGCAATGCTGATTCGAAGATGATTGCAAGCAACGTTGATTTATCACAAGAAAACAGAGATGCAGAGTCGAAACGCTCACATGATGATGAAGAGAACGTTGCTAACATTATTGATCTACTAATAAAGATATCAACATTAGAGAAAGAGAAGAGCAAAGATTATTCATGAAAAGAGATAGCATTGAAGCTGATTCAATGTCTTTGACTCGACTCAGAAGAAAAACATCACGCGAATCAGAACGCGTTCATTGCGAAGAATGTACAGAAACTAAAGACATCAGTTCAACTGCTTAACAAGCAGTTGCATACACAGAGAAACATACGTCTTTCAACGAAAATCATGTCATAAGCGAACGTGACAAGAGAAGAAATAGCGACGAGAAAGCAACGTCTCAAAGATAACTCATCGTCGCTTTGCAAGAAACGAGAAGTTATGATTAAAATAATGAACAGAAGAGAAATAGAAGAGATACAGAAAAAGTCGATTGAACAGATTCTACAGAAAATTGCAGACGTGTTGACAGGTCAAAGAGATCTAATCGTGTCACTTTGCAAGCTGAGCAGCGATGACATTTTCCTTCACGCAGTTAGCTCAAATGCTTGAGCAAACCTGAAAAAGACTCAGACGTGAGCAAAAGAAATCGCGAGTTCAACACATGTAGCACGTCGAATCTTCGCAATGCTGACACATGAAGTACGCACTACAATAGACATGAGCAATCAAGAAAAGATCATTGAAAGACTGATAAAAGATAAAGTGAGACTTCATGAAGATCTGAAAGTTCTAAGAATAGTCTGACTCAAGAAGATAGCAGATAGCGAAAAGACTCATTCGTTGCTCATCGTAAAGATCACGATCGAAGCGATGATGAATCAACTAATGAACGTGAGCATGCTGAACTCGTATCAAGAATGTGCATGCAAGCTATTTAAAAAGAACTGTTGCATCACACAATGCTTCAAATGTCATGAATTTGATCACATGACTAAGATCTGCAGAAAGAATCAGCGCTGCGAAAAATGCGCAAACAAGCATCACATAAAGAAGTGTGTTATGTCTTCAAATAAAAGACGTTGTGTCAACTGCAACGAAAATCACGAACTCTGAAGATGCATCTGTTTCAAGTGACGACAGCAGATGAAACAAGCGTTCGAAATCTATAGAAATAAATTGTTCAAATACTCTGAGATGTCTAAATATAATTGCACATTCTTCTCGCTGTCTCTGAAGTCTTTAAATTCAACGAACTCTTCAGATTCAATGAATTCTTTCGATTCAACAAACTTCTCAAGCTCAGCAACAGTCATGCTGAAAACATGCAGTTGAATCGCTGATGAATCAGCTTGACAGATAGTAGAGATCAAGAAAAGATGAGTTGATCTTTTCTCTTGCGTAAGTAGTGACTCAAACGAGACGACATCTGAGCAGATTCAGAAATGTTCAATCAGAAAGTGAGAAAGATCATCAATGATTGAAAGCATACAAAGAGTCTTCTCATTGCAAAGTCAACAACAGCTACGAATAACTTTATAACAAAACAGTCTTTTCTATGAATTCTACAGTACAACATCAGAAAATCATTAAGAATTCAAGAATCATTTCTAATTAACAGAGAAGTTTGTGAATTCAACATAGTAGTTATACAAAAGCAAGATCACAACAATAACGACTTGCAGTCATTTAGCGCAGCACACAACTTCTTTCATCTAGTGAAAAACTCGTCATCTCAATCAAGAACATGCATATACGTTAACAAATGTTTAAGACTCGATCAATGAATAGTAGAAACAGTTGAGTCAGACATTTGCTCAATCAGAATATTAACTCGTAACACAGACAACAAAATGCAGACGCTAAGACTTCTAAACATTTACAACTCATGCTCATTGTCTACTACATTTACAGAGAGATCTTCAATCATTTCTCGTTTGAACGAACTACTCAAGAATGACTGCAAACAACTGATTGTAGAAGATTTCAATCTACATCATTCTCACTGAGAAAAACGAAGATGCTTCACTCGTCATACGATGACTGATATTCTACTAAACGTCATTACAAACGCAAGACTGAAATTATTACTGAAATCAGACACTATTACTCGCGAAGCTCACAATCAATTTACGACGATTGATCTAGTCTTTAGCAGCGAGAAAATACAGTTCATGACACGCAAGTGCGAGATACGAATTGATCTGCATCAGAGATTGAATCATCTTTCAATCATCACAGAGCTATGTTTACAAACAATCTCAGTGCAATTCTTGACTTGATGACTTTGAAAGAAAATGAATACAGAAGCATTGAGTGCTTATCTGTGAATACATCTATCTTTGAAATGCTCTCTAGACGACAAGACTATGATGAATGACAGAGTGTGCAAGATTATCAGAGTGCTACAGAAAATCATTGAGAAATTTATCTTCTTGACAAAGTCATCAAATTGAGCAAGAGACTTTTGAAATCAAAGCTGCTTTGAAGTAGTAATGAAATCAAGACGACTGCAAATCATATGAAAAACGCAAGATACATTAGAAGCGTGAAATGAATATCTGAAGCACAACGATCATAAAAACAAGATCATTCAACAAACGAAATGCGCACACTTCAGAACACAAATGCATGAGCTGAGCAAAGCACTTAAATCGATATGACGCTTTGCAAAATGAGCTAGAATCGAAAGTCAGCTATCTAAAAAGCTTTCTCAGTTTTCGTCACTGAAGCGAAGCGACATCAATCATATGACAACGATGTTCGAGAAAAAAATCGAGATACTGCGAAGAAAGTTCTTTCTCTCATCTTCTCAAGCGAATGTCAACGACATCGCAAAATCATTCATATCTCTGAAAGTCTCATTCAATTCACGCGTCACAGAAGATGAAGTGAAGCAAACAATCAGATGAGTAAAAGCAGACAAAGCGTTGAGCGCTTCAGATATTTCAAACAGAGCGCTTCAAGCAAGTCTTGCAGAACTGATCTCAGTACTGACGAGTTTATTCAACGCATGCGTAACACACAAGTATTATTCAAAGCAGTTCAAAAAGACTCAGACAATAGTACTACGCAAATCGAAGAAAAGCGACTATATTGATTCAAAGACGTATTGACTCATTGCTTTGCTTGATATCATGAGCAAAGCGCTGAAGTCAATCATGATCAAAAGACTGAGTGACATAGTTGAGACTCATTGCATGCTATCAAATGCTCAAATGAGAGTGAGACGCAAGTGATTCATGATCTCGACGTTAGATCTACTAGTAGATCAAGTTCACACAGTGTGAGACTGTGAAATCAAATATGTGATCTTCATGCTAAGCTTAGACGTCGTTGAAGCGTTTAATTGAGTCTCACACGTCAGACTTCTGCACACGCTGAAAATGAAAAGAACGTCGAGCTACATAATTGAATGAACACGCAGCTTTCTAGAGAATCGAGAGATGTCGCTAATATTTGATGAACAAACGAGCGACATGCGCGAGATAAACGCAGACATATCGCAGAGATTTTTCATTTCATCGATTCTCTTTCTATTCTTCAACGCAAGTCTAATTGAAAAATGCGAAGCACTGAGAATTAAAATCGAAGTGCTTGACTTCGTAAATGATATTAACATTCTAGTCTACGACAGATTCACTGAAGAAATTTGCAGAACACTGAGCAAAGCACACGACGTCTGCGCGAAATGAGTTCGCACTCATGACGCAACGTTCGCATCAGAAAAGTACGAGCTCACGCATTTCACTAGAAAATCGAAGAGATTTGACATGATGACTAGCATACAAATAGAAAGCTCAGTTATCAAATCAAAATCAGACGTATGAGTTCTAGAGATGCAACTGAACATGAAACTGCAATGAAACGCGCATCTTCGACAAATAAAGATGAATCACGTCATAAGAATGCTGACACTTAGTCGTCTTGAAGTCTTCACATGAGAAGCTATCTTCACAAAAGCGAGACAAGTATACTCAGCAGTAGTGAGATCAGAAATTGCATTCGAAGCGTCAGTCTGACATCAGCGCGACAAGAAAGATGAACTGTTGAGCAAAGAACGCAGACTAGAAACACTTCAGAATCAGACTTTGTGTCACGTAGCAGAAGCATTCAAAAGAGTAAACATCGAAACTTTAGAGGCAGAAACATACATGAGTTCGCTACATGTTCATCTGAACATGTTACAGAACAAGATCACGCTACACAGTTGAGTCAACGATCGAACGCAAGAGATCAGAGAAGCATGCAAACTAATACGCGTTTGTTGAACGAGAGTTAATCGCGTCATTTCTCGCTCACTCGTCATCAAGAAAATAGTACTTCTGAATGTTTTCATTCAAGAAGATGCGAAGATACAGTTGAGATGCAGACGACACACTCTCTTCTTCACAATGATTTCAACAAGTGATAGCATCGCAATAACGCAGTATCACAAAGATCAATGTAATCAACGATGAAAAAAGTACAGAGAACGCGTTGCAGACATTAATGCAATCTCAGCACAAAGATTGCATCTGAGCAATAAGATGATAAAGATGCGTGATGATCTTCAGAAAGCAGAAAGCACTCTCGTAATGCTCATCAGAATCAAACGCATAGATCTGAATGCTTATCTGCACTCTAGAAACGTTTCAGACACGAATAGTTCGCGATGCAACTGCGAATGAAGTCATCAGACGACGAAGCATGTACTAATGCACTGCTTGAACTGATTGCATCTGCGATCAAGAATGCTACAAGATGCTGACTTCTTGAACTATTGAATAATCGTCATCATCATGAAGAGTTTCAGAGTAGTAGCGAAGATGATGATGAAAACGAAGCTCTTGAAGCAATTTAAAGTGACTAGAACACTCATTCTTTAACGTGCAATCAACGTGAACAAATTTAATACATAGTCTCAAAACTCACTGTTTCGACTGCGTGAAGCAATCATGTAGACTGCGAGTGATTTTCTATCTCAGAGAGTTTTGTTCACTCGATACAGATAGCATAAAGTCTCTCATGAGTCGATCTAATTGATGTCACAAGAATGTATGAATTTATTATTATTATTATTATTATTATTATTATTATTATTATTATTATTTCATCATCATGAGTTTATCATGACTTCATCATCACGTCATTAATGTCAATTTTGAACATAATATTCTCATTTTATTTTTCTTCTTTTATCTTAATTATTATTATCAATTTCTCATCAAGATTTATGATTTTAATCAACAAGAAGAAAATTTCTTGCTGAAAGTTAACAAAGTAACTTTTCTTCAATCTTACTCTCAATTCACTCACAAGAAGCAACTCAGTTTATGAATGATTTGTCAGAATCATGTTTAAATGATATAATCAATGAAGATCAGAGTTGATAGTGCTTGATCTTTAGAAATAGCTATAACTGAATATTAAGAATACAGAAGAAGATGAGTACAAAAGCTTCTATTTAAGTAATATTCAGAAACTGTGTTAAGCTTGAAGAGAATGTGTTTGTGACACAAGTAGAATATGATGTAGAAAGAAAGATGATGTTGAACAAAGAGATGTTGAGAAAAGAAAATAGAGACTGAGTCAGATCTGAGTCAGATCTGAGCTAAAGACATTGACTAGCTCTATTCAATCTTGATACGCTCGTAACATTACTTTCTTCTTCGAAAATTCATGTTTGCATGAATGTCACTCGTTTGCTTGCTTTTTTATTGAGTTATTTCGATACTAGCGTGACTTTTCTGAGTATAGCATATGAAACTCATTCAAAACTTTCTTGAAGTCATTGAATTCATCTTTATTGACATAGTATCATTCATTGTCTCTATTTAAATCTTTTCATTTGATCTTGTACTGTATTCGACCTTGATAGCGTCTGAAGTTCAGAATGTCATTTATCTTTCAGTATTTATCATTATCATCATCAATAATGATGAGTCTAAGAGATTCTGCATGCTGTTCTGATAGAAAATCTTCTGAATATGATTGCAGTAGCTTTAAGCTGAACATTAAATGCAGATGCTTCATGCTGACTAATAGATGAAGATGATAGAAGACTCTCGCTTTGACAGTGATTTGATACAATTCTAGTTGTTTATCTTTCAAATCTTTGCATGATCTCGTGATTTTGACGTTTTTGAAAAATAGTCAAACTCAGTCATTTATTTCATAAATGACGTCTCATCTATGTTTATTGATCTGTGCTTCAATGATTAACTTCGTCTTTTTCAATTGTTGATGATCAAAGCTTAGTAGTTCTTTCATTCAAATGACAATATTATTTGCTTTTCTAGCTTTCAGTCGTTCACGAATGATTTTGTAGTTAGTTGTATTTGAATTGAAACTCATTCGAGAGTGATAATCTTTATTGAAGTAGAAAAAGATTATTAAGATGATTGAGAAGATATTGAAATTGTTGCTGAATTTCATCATAGATATTTATTTAACTCAGTTATTCTGCATGTAATTGCAGTAGATTCTAAGTTCACGTTCAACGTCTTGATTGACTTGTTTCGTCTGATCATCAATCTTCAAATAATAAACTGTGAATAAATTAGCTGTGATTCTCAGTCGCTTGCAAAGACTCTTTCACATAGTTGATATGAATTGAGAGTTTCTGTTCAAAACAATAGAACTGAGTAGATCATGCAGTCGATAAATGTTTCATAGCATGATTCAAATCATTTCTTCAACTGAGATGTCATCGTCTTTTTAATGACATGAAACATAGTGACATTCTTTGATGAGATGACATATGATTGTGCAAATGATGTTATGATCTTCTGACAGAGATAGTTCAATGATGAAGTTCATAGCTATATCTTTTCAGCGTTTCTGTGAAATCGAAAGAGAATGATGAAGTTCATTGATGCTATCTTTAGAGACTTTGCTTTGCTGACAAGCATGACAGTTTCAAATGTATTGTTAAATAGTAGCTTGATGATCTGATTAATAGTAGAAACGCTGAACTAGATCAATAATTTGTTTATTGTCGAAGTGAGAGATTGAAGATTGATCATGCACTTCTTGTAGTAATTTCGTATGCATGTTCTCAGAGATTCACAGTAGATCTTTTCTAAATAAAACGTCGTTAATGATTTTGCAGTCTTTCAATTCAGTGATATGAAATTTGAGCTTGTTTTCGTTCATAGCTTGTCTATATTCGCTGCAGAGCTTATCAGTTTGATTAATCATATGTACTCAATGATAGAAATTTGCTTTCAATTCAACAGATAAAACATTGACTCTATCAAGAGTCAGAATAGTCTGAAAATGATCTTCAAGATGCTGAGTTGATTCAGAAACATTTGCTAGAAGCATTCTGATTAAAGCATTGATCTTAATGTTCATTTTGCCTGATCTAAAGATGATTTGAAAGTTGAACTTCAATAGAATGTTCAGATAGTTGACTTGTCATCGACTCAACTGTTTGTTTTTCATGAAGATTCTCAAAGTCTGATGATCAATGAACATCTAAATGAGTAGTTCAATGCATTTCAGCTTAAGTCATCAGTGTTCAAAGCATCAAATAAGAACTAGTAATTTCTTGTCATAGATGTGATAATTGATTTCAGCGAGAATCATGCTTTTGCTGTAGAAAATCATTGAATGAAGAACTCTCTCGTCATTGTATTGAGATAGTATTTCATCTTTTACATAGTTCGAAGCATCAATCTTCAGAATAGCTTGTTGTTGAAGATTAAAGTGACGAAGTACTGAGACTGAGCTGACTTGTTTCTTTAGATTGTCAAAGACTTGAACACAAATCTCATTTCAAACAAAAGATGTGTTCTTTCTAGTTAACTGAATGAATGATTTGACTAGCTTTGAAAAGTTCTTAATGAAACAATGATAGAAGTTAACAAATCTCACGAAGCTCTGAATTTCTTTTAAATTGATTGAAGTAATTCAGCTCACTATGACTGTCACTTTGCTGAAATTCATACGAAGATTTAGTTTTGATATGATGATTTCTAGAAAGACAGTCTCTTTCACATTGAATTTGCACTTTTGAATATTCATCTGCAGTTCAGCTTCGCGTAGTTGATTCAATACTAGTTTGATGTAATCTTTATGTTTATTTCTCATTTTGCTATAAATGAGAATGTCATTTAGATAGACTTGACAAAAGTCGTTCAGAAAGTTTCATAAAACATCATTCATATATTGCTGAAAGAAGATCAATTCATTAGTCAGTTTGAATGATAGCATCTTGTATTTATATGCTTCTAAAGCAGTGATAAAAGTGATGTAATTCTCGTTATTGAGATGCATTTAAAGTTTGTTAAATGCTGATATGATGTTCAATCTAGTTAAATGCTTGCAATTCACTATTTTATCAATGATTTTATGTATCAGCAATAAAGAATATCTATTTCTTTTGAAAATGACATTTAGCTTTTGATAGTTCACGCAGAATCGAAGATCTTTATTTGCTTTAAGAATGAATAAAACAGAAAAGAAATAAAAAGTCTGACTAGAAGTAATGAATTTCTTCAACAGATTCTCGTTTAAGTACTTCTTTACTTTCAGAAGTTTGACAAAAAACATTCAATAAACTCAACAGCAAGAAGACGTTGAATCATTGATGAGTTCAATTTTATGATCATAGAAGCAATGAAAGAGTAGTTTATTCAATTGAACTCAATCAAAAATATCTAGAAACTCATAATATTTTGATAACAGCTTTGCTTTAATATTTTTCAAATTCTGAGTCATTTCATCAATTGAAAAGATGTTTAAAGCATTCAAATTGCACTGAGTATTGTACGTGATTTTTCTATTGATGTTCATCATGAATAGAACAAAGACTTTGATCTTGTTCTTTTTTGAACAATTCAACAATGTTTTGAACAAAGCTGCGTTTATGCTTTGAATCAAGAATGACTCTTTTCGAATGAATTGTTTAAACATCATAAAGATTTTAGTCTGAATGATTAAAAAGAGCGAAGATGATCGTGATCAACTTGAGTGCTTTAAATTGAGAAAAATTGAAAAAATCAAAATAGAAGCATTCAATTGATTCGAAAAAACAATGACGTTGTTTTGCATATTCAGTAATATTTCGTTTTTATTCATTCAAAGCTTACTCAATATGACTTCATGATGATTGATATCAGCTATCAACATTAATACAGTCAATTTTTTATGACTTTTGATGATGAGATTGAGTAGAAATTTATGAGTGATGATCTTCTTAAATATCTTTTCATTATAATCTTTTATTAACTTCTCTTTTGTCAGAAATATAGATTGAATTCTCAGTTTCTTGCATACTTCATCGACTAGATTAAAATGTATGATCATGTAAATGACTGAATTACTGTCTATTAAAGAACGAAGACTGAAAGATCGATTCTGAGAAATGAGATGAACATCAATTAGAAACGACTTTTCAAAGTAATTCTCTTTCAATAAAATTTCGTCTAGTTTGCACAAAGATATAATCTTTATTTCTTCAATGACTTTTGAAGAGATGACTAGTTTTTTAAATCGAAATTCGAATTGAAATTGAAGCAATCATATTCATTGTTCACTGTATTAATTTTAGTGAGTTGATTGAGACACTTTTTAGAGCTATGATCTGATTTATGACAAACGAAACAACTTTCGACTAGAATGTCTGCTTCTTTGACGTTAGTTAAAATCGCGTCGTGCGACTTTAGATGAACAGACTTCAAGTGATCGACTGACTGAGTGATAATAGTCGCTTTATGAAAGATAGTCTTAGAAAGATTATTGATGCATTTGATTTTGTTCTTGATCTTTCAAATGACTTGCTGATCATTATTCAAATGAATCAGATAGAAATGAATTTCTTTTAAAGAATCAGATTGAACTAGTTGATTTACTCAAACAAATCAAAGATGAAAATGTATTTTATCTTTCAAATCAGCGATAAGTAGCTTCTTGTGATAGTCTAGATAGAAAGATAGACGTTGAAACTGAGTATAAAATTCATTGTCTGAGCAAGATGTTTGAAAAGCAAGATGAGATGAAATGCATTTTAACATGATGATGCACAGCAAAATTAAAACATATTTAAGTCACATTTAAGTCAAATTTAAACAAGATGTCTGAGATAAATTTAAACAAGATTTGAGTCAGATTTAAGCAAAAGAAAGATGAAATGCAGTTTAATATAATGATGTACAGATGAAACTAAAATATATTTGAGTCACATCTGAATCAGATTTAAACAAAATGTTTAAGTTAAATTTAAACAAGATTTGAGTCAGATCTGAGCTGAATTAAAATGATGAAGATTGAATTTAAAGTTCTTGACATTGATATTAAGACATTACATATGACAGTACATATGATTCTTCAATGACAGAGTTGACGAAATGATATTTATCAAGCATTTGCTTACAATTATTCAGAAGATGAAAAGACTTTTAAGTAGAAAAGTAATTTTCTCAATCAACATAGTACTTGAGCAGAGATGAGTTATAGCATTTATCATCTTTGAAGTTTAGTATGCTGTTTACATATCAGAATCTTTCGTTATTTTTAATGATAATGAGTTTTCAAGATTTCTGACGTTGACTTAAGAGAAAATCACTTGCAATATGACTCAGAAAAGTGACATTAAATTCGTAAATGATCTGAGTTATAAACATCTCATCACGTAAATGCTCAGTTAGTTTCTTCATCTTCTTGATAAACTCTTTAACATTGATTAACTTATCTTAAGCTTAAGATGTAAAATTCTTGAGCAAAAACTTAGAAAACTTAAAGTTTAAACATAAGTTCTGTTACGAGCGTATCAAGACTGAATAGAGCTAGTCAGTGTCTTTAGCTCAGATCTGACTCAGTCTCTATTTTCTTTCATCAACATCTCTTTGTTCAACATCATTTTTCTTTCTACATCACATTCTACTCATGTCACAAACACATTTTCTTTGAACTTAACGCAGTCTCTGAATATTACTTAAATAAAAGCTTTTGTACTCATCTTCTTCTGTATTCTTAATATTCAGTTATAGCTATCTTTAAAGATCAAGCACTATTCAATTCTGACTTTCGCTGATTGACTCATTTAGACATGATTCTGACAAGTTCTGACTTGAATTGATCAAGAAGAATGATGTTAAAGTGATTAATGATGATGTGTTATTAATAATGAATTTGACTTCAGAAAGTCACTTAGCTCAGTTATTCTGCATGTAGTTGACGAAGACTTAAATATAATGCTTCATGACAGCATTAACTCTCTTAATTTGATCATTGATCTCAAAATGATACATTATTGATAACTTAACATCTATCTTCAGCATTTTACATATATGCTTTCAGATATTGAAGATGAATTGTGTGTTTCAATCAGACATGAAGAACTCAAGTAAATCATGATGTTTTCAAACATAAGCATAAAAGCAGTTAATAACTTCTTCAACTTTCATAAAAATGATAAAAACTAAATGTTTCATTTTGATAAAATAATCAATGAAGATTAAAACATATTTATATGTGATATTCATGAAGATACTGAGCGATAAAGAATTTACATAGTTCATGAAAACATCATGTCAATGATGTTCAAGCATTGAAAGAAAATACAATCATTTTTGAGTTCATTGTTTAAAGAGTTTGAAACATGTGCATATGTGATAGTTTTGTATGAAGTGTTGAACATACTTATAAATGTTTAATCATCAGTAAACTTAACTGATCAATTCATAACTTTTTGCTCTTTCTGAGTAATCATCAATGACATTATTATGAGCGAGCTGAATAATACAAAGATGTAGTTTATCTGAGTTGAGCATGTACTTTCTTTCTTAAAAGTACAGATGATTCTCATGTTTTTCACACTCAGCTAAAGAAATATTGTTGTGATGTCATGCTTCATTGCAAAGTGCTTTGATTATTTGAACTGCGAATTTGTCATTGATTTCAATTAGCTTTCACAATGTCTGAGTGAAAATGTCAGCAGAATCTTCATCAAGATTCAAAGTATCTTAATTTAACTGAAACTTGATGTTTTCAACATTAAATTCTTCGATTTCTAAATTCATGAAAGTTAGAATTTGCAAAAATGCTGAAATAATGAAGAATAAATGTAACTGAACTGAATTTAAAGCAATAATTTATGATTGAAGCTTCATGACTTTGATGTTAAAGATATTGAGAACAAGATTTTTAACAATACTAAGATTTAAAACATGAATTTTCAGAATTGTTTAATGTTGATATTGATGTTGAGAATGAAATGTATCTTTCTTCTTAGAAAGATTTTCTGAGTGTGAGTAGCTCAAGAAACGAGCAGTCACACTAAAGAATATATGCATAAATAATATGATCAAATTTGATAGTAGCTTAGTAATATCTATTTGTATAGAAAGTTAACACTAAACTATGAAATACAGAAGTAAACTCTTCTTTATATACTCAGAAAGCTAAGCTTAAGCATCGTTGATGAGATCAGCAAAATTACATGCAACTCATGTGAAGTCTCTTGAAGATCATATGTGACTTGAACTCTTATCATTGATGAAACATTGAGATTTGTATGTGACTTAAATTCTTGTAGATTCAGAATCTTTGAGAATCAATGATAAAGATTCTCGTAGACTCAGTGTCTCTGAGAATCAACAGTAGAATTTCTCGTAGATTCAGTGTCTCAATTCTCATAGATTCAGATTCTCATCTGAAAGCTTAATGATAGTGTTGAAGAATAGTTCTTGTATTTATTCTTTATTCTCTGAAGAACTCTGATTCTCATAGATTTAAATTCTGACAATTATTCTCTTTCTTAATAACAATATTCTCATTGTTGAATTGCTTCATTTCTTTATGCAATGCATAACATCAGAGCTCGCTGTACATCATTGTGTTCTTAAGATTCTCTTTCAATAGCGCGAGCATTGAATTTGATAGCATATTCTTTATTTTCTGATTCTCATAAATGTAGACTGAACATTCTTTGCAATTCATGTAAAGTTTCTAAATGATCAGCAGTATCATTTGTATTTATTCTTTGAATCTCATAAATTTGAATTTTGACTATTATTTTATTGTTTTATTATATTTTAACTGTCGCTTCATGCACAGTATGATCATGATCTTGATGCTTTCTTTTGTTAACACATGCAGATTGACTAGACTTGAATTCTTATGATGACAATTATGATGAGAATCGAGATTTACTCAATTTGAAGTTTTCTTCTGTAAATGATGCTCGATAATAAAAGCAGACAATGAGCAGAAGATAGTATCAGATAGTAGAAGTAAACAATGAACAGAAGAATGATGCTTCTGTTGTTTATTGTGACTAACGTGATGATGATGATCATTGATATTCATGTTTATTTGTTGTGAAGTAATGAATTTTCATCAATTCATCTCTTTTATCTTCTGCATGATCTTCAACTTTCTTTCTTCTTCAACTTTTGTTCTTACATTCAATTTTCATTTCATTATTTTACTCGATCTTTTATTCATTCTGTAGAGTAGTTCTGTACAATTTCTTCAAGTATCATGATCATAATGAGTATGAATCAGCTTCTTGATTTGATGATAATGAGCTGATGATATCTTGAATGAAGATGAAGAAGCTTAAAAGAAGTGAGTGATGCAGTTCTTCGTCGTATCTCTCTTTTAAAACATGAAATGTGCTCACATCACATTTGCTTGCTTTCTTCGCTATTGATTCTTCGTCTTGCGTCAGCGCGCTCGCTGTGTCTGCTGCTTGCGTTTATGTTACGAGTGTATCAAGATCATAAGACTGACAAGATTGAAACTTTAATCAATTCACAGAGTACACTAGCGCTTACTCTGTGAATTGATTAAAACTAGTCTGCGTCTTTATTCAAGTCTCTATTCAAGTTCTTTTGTTTTCTCAACATCTCTTTGTGTTATTAAACATTTCTTTTTCGTCATCACTTTACATCAGATCTTTATCTGCGTCATCTTGTTCTATTTGAGCCTAGCGCAGTCTCTGAATATTAGTATATATAGAAGCTCTGATACTCAGTTTCTTCTGTATTCTTAATATTCAGTTATAGCTATTTTTAAAGATCAAGCACTATCAATTCTGATCATTGATTGAATCATTTAGACATGATTCTGACATTATATTAAGAATTCGTTAATCACATGATACTGATCTCATTATTCATTCAATCAACTCGTACAGACGAATCGAGTCTAAAGAAATTTGTTTACCTGATGATTCAATCTTGAAAGACAAGAACAACATCAGAGAATTTATAGAATCAACGAAAACATATGATCATTGAATTGCTAGAAGATTTATCGCTCATTCAGTATGCATTCATTCAAAATCGATTAATAGAATCTATGATAAAGAATCTTCGTGAATTGCTAGAGAATCAAATCAATCAAGAAAATTACAATAAAGAATCTTCGTGAATTGCTTCAAGATCAATTACTTTCACAAACATCTTCTTTATTGAACAAACATTCGTCTTTCTTCATAAAATTACTGAGCTTCGTTCTTCATTCAGTTTAAATCAATTCTCATCTTCTTCACTATGACATTTAAGAACACATCTGATAAAGATCAAGCTTTCACTGATCTCTTGCAATGAACACGTTCACAAGCTTTCTCTTCTATCATCGACTCACAACATGCTTCTTCATTCATTGCTTTCAACGAATCAAACGCTGAAATCATCATACTCAATGATATAAAAGTATGAAAGAAATGTATTTATAATCTTAATAAAGAAACAGATCATCTTGTTGAGATGAAACAACGAGACAAGAGCGAAATTCAACAGTTGAAAGCAAAACTACAAGCTTTCACTGCTATCATAGTCAATGTAATCATCACTGCTTTCTCGATTGTCATTTACTTCGAACGATTTAGATATCACAAAATACTTGACTCTTCAATGTTCACTGATGAAAAGAATTCTACTTGAAAGAACTGATCTCTTGACATACAAAAGAAGTTAGCAATGAACATCAACATCTTTTCAAATGAACTTTACAAGCTGAGCTACATTAACTTTTGACTAGCAGATGACGTCATCGAAGTCATTCAAGTCAGACGTGATCTCAACTGTGACAATTTCTATCTGACTGTCAATAAACTTCTAGAGAAACTAGCTTAATCGTTTCATGACTCTGATAAGAAAGATAACTATCGTAGAGAATATATTAATCTGATTCAAGAATCAAAGAAATTCAGCGATTTCTTTAATCAGTTTCAACGACTATACATCTATCTAAAGTATCAGAAGAACGTACTAGTCGTTGATTTAAAGAATAAAATAAATTCTCGTCTTTGAATCTTTTGAACAGCTCAGATGAAGTCGCTCATCAAGCTATTAGATATTCAAAACTATCTGATTCGCTTAAACAATGAACATAGAGCAGTTCAAGAAATCAAGAACAAACTACTCAAACATGATGATTCAAAGATCATCATTTCTAAAGCAACTATTACTGATCAGTCTTCTGCTTCAAAGTCTGACTGATCAAAGTCACGCAGCGCAGTTTTGACTAACGTCAAGAATGCAGACGTTCTAGTTAAAATCTGTTTCATATGTTACAAATCAGATCATAGTTTCAGAGAATGCTCAAATTGATCTATCAAAGTCAATGCAGTTGACGAGAACTACGATTGTTTCAAACTTAATATTGAATCAGAGTTCAAGTCAAAAAACTAGTCATCTCTTCAACAGTATCTGAAGTGAAGATTATATCTTTGTGCAATCTAGACGAAATTTTATTGAAAGAGAATTACTTTGATAAGTCGTTTCTAGTCAATGCTCTTCTCATTTTGCAGAACGAATCATTCAGTCTTTGCTCTTTGATAGACAGTGATTCAGCCGTCTATATGATCATACATATCAATCTAGTCGATAAAGTATGTAAAAAGCTGAGAATTTAATTTATATTACACTGACAAAAGAGAAGTTAATAAAAGAATATGATGAAAAGATATTTAAAAAAGACTATCACTCATAAAATTCTATCAAATCTCATCATTGAAAGTCATAAGAAATTGACTGTTTCTATGTTGATAGTCGACATCGATCATCACGAAGTCATATTAGAAAAATCATGAATGAATAAAACTGAAATATTACTGAATATGCGAATCGACGTCATCGTTTTTTCAAATCAATTAAATACTTTCATTTCGATTTTTTCAATTTCTTTCAATTCAAAGCACTCAAGTTGATCATGATCAACTTTATTTACTTTTATCTCTCAGTCAAAGATTTCTAGAATGCTCAAACAATCTGTTTCAACTACGATTTAGAAAGAGTCATTCTCAATTTGAAGCATAAATGTCACTTCGTTCAAAACACTGTTGAATCGCTCAAAGAAGAATCAGACTGAAGTATTCACTCTATTCATGAAGAATATTGATAGAAAAATCGCGTACAACACTCAGTGCAATTTGAACGCTCTAAACGTCTCTTTCGTTAAGAAAACGACTCAGAATTTGAAAGCTATTAAAGTCAAGCTACCTTCAGAATATCATGATTTTTTAGATGTTTTTGATCGAACTCAATTGAATAAGCTATCTTCGAATCGCTTCTACGATCATAAAATCGAGCTGACTAGTGATTCAACTTTCTCTCGTTGTTGAGCATATTGAATATCTTCTTTCAAGCTTCTGAAAGTAAAGAAGTATCTGAACGAGAACTTGTCAAAGAAATTCATCACTTCAAGTCAAGCTCTCTACTCGTCACTCGTTCTATTTGTTCTCAAAGCAAACGAAGATCTTCGCTTCTGCATGATTATCGCAAGCTAAACGTCATTTTCAAGCGAAATAAATATTCGCTATCTCTAATAGACGAGATCATCAATAAGATAGCAGATTGCAAGCATCTGACTAGAGTGAATATCACATCAGCATTCAACAAACTTTGAATGCATCTCAATAACGAGAATTACATCACTTTTATCACTGCTCTAGAAGCATATAAATATCGAGTGTTACTCTTCAAATTAACTAATGAATCAATCTTCTTTCAGCAATATATGAACGATGTTTTATGAGAATTTCTGAATGACTTTTGTCAAGCTTATCTGAATGATATTCTCATCTATAGCAAAATCAGAAAAAAACATAGAAATCACGTCAGACTAATGCTAAAATGACTACGCGAAGCTGAACTACAGATAAATATTTGAAAGTGCAAATTCAATGTAAAGAAGATAATCTTTCTAGAAGTTATTGTATCAGAACAAGATCTTTGCATGAATTCAAGCAAGATGATCATCATAGTTAACTGAACTACTTTGACAAATTTGAAAGAAATTCAGAACTTCGTGAGATTTGTGAACTTCTATCATCGTTTCATTAGAAACTTCTTTAAACTAGTCAAATCATTCACTCAATTGACTAGAAAAGACATGTCTTGTGTTTGAAATAAAGTTTGCATTCAAGCTTTCAGAAATCTGAAGAAACAGATCAGTTTCGCTTCAGTTCTTCGTTATTTCAATCTTAAACGTCAGACTATTTTGAAAATTGATGCATTAAACTATGTAAAAGGTGAAATACTGTTTCAGTATGATGATGAAAGTGTACTTCATTCGATGATCTTCTACAGCAAAAGCATGATTCTTGCTGAAATCAACTATCATATCTATGACAAGAAATTGCTGATCATTATTCGCTATTTTGAACATTGATGACTCAAGCTAAAATGTACTGAATCACTCATTCAGATATTCATCAATTATCAAGCTCTGAAGATCTTCATGAAAAACAAACAGCTGAGTCAACGTCAAGTCAACTATCTGAACATTCTATCAAAGTTCAATTTTCAGATCATCTTTAAATCGAGCAAAATGAACACTAAAGTCGATGCGTTAACTTAAATGTCTCTAGCAAACATTTCTGAATCAGCTAAACGACTTGAAGATCGCTTTCAAACTATTTTTATCTTTGATAGAGTCAATATTCTATCTATTGACTTGAAATTGAACGCAAATTCGAAATCAGAAGTCAATCTCTATCAAAGAGTATGATTAGTCAATCAAATGAATGAGCTCTGCAGCAAATATAAACAAGCTAAAAACGACAACAAGCTCAAGCTTCATAGCATTAAGATGAAGAACTGCGAAATTATTGATGACGTTCTATTTAGAAAAAGATTACTTTGAGTTCTCAAGAACATACACACAAAACTACTACAAGAAGTGCATGATTAATCTTTCATTTTTTACTTCGACAATAAATGAACTATTGATCTAGTTCAGCGCTTCTACTATTGATCAGATCATTGAGTTACTATCAGATAGTACATTCGAAACTGTCAAATCTGTCAACGAAGCAAAGTCTTTAGAAATGCAATCAATAAACTTCATTAATCTCTATCTATCTCACTAGAACGATGAAAAGATATAGTTATGAACTTCATAACTAAGTTATCTTTGTCGAAGAACTATAACATCATTTGCACAATCATATGTTATTTCTTCAAAGAACATCACTATGTTTTCTGTCATTGAGAAGACGATGACATTTCAGTCGAAGAAACAGTCTGAATTATGCTATGAAATGTTTATTGACTGCACGATCTACTCAGTTCTATTGTTTCAAATAGAGATTCTCAATTCATATTCATCATATGAAAGAGTCTTTGTAAACGACTATGAATTATCGCTAGTCTATTCACTGCTTATCATTCTGAAATCAATGATCAAACAGAGTAAGTCAATCAAGACGTTGAATGTGAACTCAGAATCTACTGTAATTACATGCAGAATGATTGAGCTAAATGAATATCTATGATTGAGTTCAGTGATAATGTCAATACATTCTTGATCATCTCAATGACTTCTTTCTACTTCAATAAAGAATTTCACCCTTGAATGAGTTTCGATTCAGATACAACTGACTACAAAATCACTCATGAACGAATTGAAGCTAGAAAATCAGACGATATTATTATTTGAATAAAAGAGTTACTGAACTTCAATTATCAACAATTGAAAAAGACTAAGCTGATCATCGAAGCTCAAGTCAATAAACATAGACGAGACGTCATTTATGAGATAAATGATCAGATCTGACTATCTTTCAGAATCATCAAAATCACAAGATCATGCAAGAATTTGAAAGATAAACAGCTAAATCTCTACTTAATCATTGTCAAAGTTGAGACTTTCTATCATCTTCATTTATCTACAAGCATGAAGCATATACACTCAATGTTCAGCTCTAAGATACTGCGATCATATTCAAATGACTCTTTGTCAAATCAGCATATTAAATCATTCAAATCAATCACTATTGAAGATGAAGAACATTGAAAGATAAATAACATACTGAACTTCAGACGCTATCAAGATTGAATGCAGTTCAAAGTCAAATGAAAAGATCTAGATAAAGACAATGATTGATACTATGTCAATAAAGAAGAATTCAATAACTTCAAGAAAGTTTTGAATGAATTTCATATGTTACACTCAAATAAATCGCGCTAAATAAACGAAACAACTGACAATAAAGCAAGAAGTGAGTCAGTAAACAAACTATATTCATGCAAACATGAATTTTCAAAGAGAGAAGTAATGTTACGAGTGTATCAAGATCATAAGACTGACAAGACTGAAACTTTAATCAATTTACAAAGTACATTAGCGCTTATTTTGCGAATTGATTAAAGCTAGTCTGCGTCTTTATTCAAGTCTCTATTCAAGCTCTTTTGTTTTCTCAACATTTCTTTGTGTTATCAAACATTTCTTTTTCATCATTATTCTACATCACATCTTTACCTGTGTCATTTTCTTCTCTTTGAGCCTAGCGCAGTCTCTGAATATTAATATATATAGAAGCTCTGATACTCAGTTTCTTCTGTATTCTTAATATTCAGTTATAGTTATCTTTAAAGATCAAGCACTATCAGTTCTGACCTTCACTGATTGTATCATCTAGACATGATTCTGACATTGAGTCATATCTGAGTCATAGTTGAGTCAAATCTGACTAGCTCGCTGATTAGTTTTAATTATTACGCAGAGAACTTGCTAGCGTTCATTGCAAATTAATTAAAACTTTAGTCTTGTTCAGTCTTATTCATCTTGATACGCTCATAACATTATCTCTTTCTTTGAAAATTCATGTTTGCATGAATGTAGTTTATTTGCTCACTTTTGTTGATAGTTATTTCGATATTTAGCGCGATTTGTTTGAATATAGCTTATGAAATTCATTCAAAACTTTCTCTTAGTCATTGAATTTTTCTTTATTGACATAGTATCATTTGTTGTTTCTATCTAGCTCTGTTCATTTGACTTTGTACTGTATTTGATCTCAATAACGTTTGAAGTTCAATATATCATTTATCTTTTAATATTCATCATTTTTGATAGTGATTGATCTGAGTGATTCTGAATGCTGTTCTGATAGAAGATCTTCTGAATATGATTGCAGTAGCTTTAAGCTGAACATTAAATGCAGATGCTTTATGCTGACTAATAGATAAAGATGATAGAAGATGCTCGCTTTGACAGTGATCTGATACGATTCTAGTTGTTTATCTTTCAAATTTTTGCATGATCTTGTGATTTTGACGTTTCTGAAGAATAATCAAACTCAGTTCTTTACTTCATAAATAACGTCTCGTCTATGTTTATTGATCTGTGCTTCAATGATCAGCTTCATCTTTTTCAATTGTTGATGATCAAAGCTTAGTAGCTCTTTCATTTGAATGATAATATCATCTGCTTTTCTAGCTTTAAGTCGTTTACAAGTTGTTTTGTAGTCAGTTGTATCTGAATTGAAACTCATTCAAGAGTGAAATTCTTTATTAAAGTAAAAGAGAATCATTGAAGTGATCAAGAAGATATTAAAATTGTCGCTGAATTTAATCATAGATATTCATTTGACTCAATTGTTCTGCATGTAATTGCAGTAGATTTTAAGTTCATGTTCAACGTCTTGATTGACTAATTTCAATTGATCATTAATCTTAGAATGATAAACTGTGAATAAACTAGCTGTAATTCTCAGTCGTTTGCAAAGACTTTTTCACATAGTCAATATGAATTGAAAGTCTCTGTTCAAAACAATAAAACTGAGTAAATCATACAGTCAATAAACGTTTCATAGCATGATTCAAATCGTTTCTTCGACTGAGATATCATCATCTTCTCAATGACAGAAAACATAGTGACGTTCTTTGATGAGACGACATATGATTGTGCAAATAACGTTATAGTCTTCTGATAAAGATAGTTCAGTGATGAAGTTCATAGCTATATTTTTTCAGCGTTTCTGTAAAATCGAAAGAGAATGATGAAGTTCATTGATGCTATTTCTAAAGACTTTACTTTGTTGATAAGCATGACAGTTTCGAATGTATCATTGAATAGTAGCTTGATGATCTGATCAATAGTAGAAACGCTGAACTAAATCAATGATTCATTTATTGTCAAGATGAAAGATTGAAGATTGATCATGCACTTCTTGTAGTAATTTCGTGTGCATGTTCTCAGAGATTCACAGTAGATCTTTTCTAAATAGAACGTTATCATGAAGCGAAGTCTCATTTCTTGTTGACTCATAAAACAGCATTGATTCAACTGCATCTAAAGTTCACGAAAATATAAACTATTATTGATAGAGATTTTCTGAGCATGACTCAGTTGCATCTTCAAAATTCATGAGAATATAAACTATCATTCATAAAGATTTTTTGAGCAGAGCTATTTAGTTGCATCTTCAGAATTCATGAGAACATTAACTATCATTTATAAAGATTTCTCGAGCAAAGCTATTGAATTGCACCTTCAGAATTTAAGAAAACATTGACTACTATTGATAAAGATTTCTCAAGCATGACTCAGTTGCATCTTCAGAATTCATGAAAATATTGACTATTATTTATAGAAATTTCTTAAGCGAAGTTTTCTTCTTCATCTTTTACTCATCTTTTCATCTCTTTTTCAGATGAGAACATCTACATAGAAACATATCTATCTATCTATCTATTTATTTAGTTATTTGTATCTAGTCTATCTTTTAGATTTATCTATTTATCAGATTGATTGTTGCATATATTCATGCTCACTTTGTTGATTTCAAAGCTCTTTATATTGCATCTGTATTCTATTTCTTAACATTGAAGCTCAACGTGAAGATATCATTTTCATGATATTAAGTAGAGCAGTAATGAAATAACAGAAAGCGACACGTTCATCTCTGCAACAATGAATGCATTGATGAACAGCTTGAGTGAGCTGAATATGAATGCATTGATCAGCTTGAGTCAGCTGATAATTCTTTCTTCAAAGACTAGAAAACAGCTGCTGCAGATGTTTAATTCAAAAGATCAACATATTGCTCAGACATTAAAACTTATGCTTGAAGAGTGAAAGAAGAAATCAAAGAAGCAGAAAACTCAACTATATGAGCAAATACAGACTATGTGTATTGAAGCTGAAGAGAATGAAGCTTAAGCTCAGAAAGCGCTGAATCTAAAGAAAGCTTGAGCTTAAAAGAAAGCTCAGACTCAAAAGAAAACTCAAGTTAAAAAGATAGTTCAAGAAAAAACAAGACATTCAAAACTACTCAATGATGATGATAATTTGAACGAGATATATCGAATGTGTAAGCGAAAAATGACTCGTCAACAAATCATAAAGCTTGTTTGATTTGAATGATTTAATTCAACTTCATCTGCTTTGACTGTTTCTTGAGAATTTGTTTCATTATCAGCTCAAAAGTCTATCGTTTTCTCAGCTTGATCATCTTCTTCGTCTGCTTCGCCTGTTCAAGAAACTCGAAAATTCGTTCAGTTATCAGCTTAGAAGCTCACTGTTTCTTTCTCTCATTCTTCATCTAGATTTTCGACTTCATTTACAAGCTCATTCTCTTGCTCATCATCTGCTCGAAATTTGCAGCGATTCTACGCTTAAATCGCTTCTCTTTTCCCAGTCTCTTCGATTTTCTCTTTGATTTTCTCGACTATCTCATCTACTTAATCGTCTGTTCGAGATGCTAGAAATTTACATCAAAAACTCATGCAAAGACTCTCTGTTTTCTCGTCGCGTATCTATTTTTTTCATGACTCATCTCGTGACTCATCTCATAGCTCATCTCGCTACTCATCAGCTCAAGATTCTCGTTGAACGCTCACTTGAAATGTCTCTTTTTCCCCGTTCAGATCATCTGCTCAAACTCTTTCTTATAATTCATCTATTCTCTCATTCTCTATTCTCTCATCTCATGACTCATCTGCAAGAACTTTTTTTAGTGACTTGCTTTAAAGCTCATCTCATGACTCATTTATTAAGTCGTGTTTATTCATGAAGAATTTATACATCATGTTTCATAGACTCAGCGAGAAAGAAGATGCGTTGCAGAGTCAAAGACAACGCGTCTTCTTTGAACTTAAATACTCAATTTCGCTCTTTATCTCTGTCTCATCATCATGTTCTTTAAAGAGATTTCTTCAAAGATCAAAGATGAAACTATCTTTCTGAATTTGATAAATTTAGTCAATCAGAATTTCACAGACTCAGATCTGTCAAATGCAAAAATCATATGTTCAAATTTTAACATTACTTAATTTTATTTTCATTTTTGATATATAAGAAATAAGAAATAAGAAAGAAGAAAGAAAATGATTTTATAAGAAACAAAATAGTTTCGTAAGAAAAATAAGAAAATAAGAAAATAAGAAAGAAATAAGAAAATGAGAAACTGTACAGTTGAATATTCAGTGACAGAGTAGCTCATCTACTATCTCGTAAAATCATGCAACTACTTAAAACATCTTGTCTCTCTTATATATTTCATCGCTTTCAATTTCTCCTCGATTTAGTGATTACTATCTAATCAGATTGAAGCTTGCTTTAATCATTACATAATGAACTCACTAACGTTCACTGTATATTGATTAAAGGTAGATTTTGATGACTCTATTCATTTTCATCATGTTCAAAGCTTCGCTCTAGAAATTATTGCTCTTTAGCTATTGATCTACTAGCTAGTCATGTTCAAAGCTTCGTCTTTGCATCAGAAAATATCGCTTTCTAACTATCAATCTACTGACTAGTCATATATCTCGCCTTCGCTCTCAAATACTTCGTCATTTAGCTATTGTTTTACTAGCTATTTAACATATTCGCTTCTTGTAACTTCGCTTAAATTACATCTATGACTTCGACCTTCGTCATTCGCTTTTCGCTTTCGTCTCGCTAGTATCATAGAAGAGTCACATTGATGCTCAAGAAACGAGCATTAAATGAATGAGAGAAGAATGTCGTGAAGCGAAGTTTCATCTCTTGATGACTCATGAAACAGCATTGATTCGATTGCATCTAAAGTTCACGAAGATATTAGCTACTATTGATAAAGGTTTCTCAAGCATGACTCAGTTGCATCTTCAAAATTCATGAAGATATAAACTATCATTCATAAAGATTTCTTAAGCAGAACTATTGAGTTGCATCTTCAGAATTTATGAGAACATTAACTATCATTCATAGAGATTTCTTGAACAGAGCTATTGAGTTGCATCTTCAGAATTCATGAAGACATTGACTACTATTGATAGAGATTTCTTGAGCATGACTCAGTGACATTTTCAGAGTTCATGAAGATATTGACTATCATTTATAAAGATTTTTCAAGCGAAGTTTTCTTCTTCATCTTTTACTCATCTTTTCATCTCTTTTTCAGATGAAAGCATCTACATAGAGACATATCTATTTATTTATTTATTTATCTAGTCATCTGTATTTAGTCTATCTTCTAGATCTATCTATCTATCAGATTGATCGTTGCATGTGTTCATGCTTACTCTGTTGATTTCGAAGCTTTTTATATCGCATTTGTACTTTATCTCTTGACAATGTTATCAATGATTTCGCAGTTCTTCAGTTTAGTGATATGAAATTTGAGCTTGTTTTCGTTCATAGCTTGTCTATATTCGCTGCAGAGCTCATCTGTTTGATTGATCATTCATACTCATTGATAGAGATTTGCTTTCAATTCAATAAATAAAACATTGACTCTATTAAAGATCAGAATAGTCTGAAAATGATCTTCAAGACGCTGAGCTGATTCAGAGACGTTCGCTAGAAACATTCTGATTAGAACTTTGACTTTAGTATTCATTTTGCCTGATCTAAAAATGATCTGAAAGTTGAACTTCGATAGAATGTTTAGATAGTTGACTTGTCATCGACTCAACTGTTTATTTTTCATGAAGATCTTCAAAGTCTGATGATCAATGAACATTTGAATGAATAGTTCAGTGCATTTCAGCTTAAGTCGTCAGTGTTCAAAGCATCGAATAATGACTAGTAATTTCTTGTCATAGATGTGATAATTGATTTCAGCGAGAATCATGCTTTTACTGTAGAAGATTATTGAATGAAGAACTTTCTCATCATTATACTGAGATAGTATTTTATCTTTTACATAGTTCAAAGCATCAATCTTCAGAATAGCTTGTCGTTTAAGATTTAAGTAACGAAGTACTGAGATCAAGCTGACTTGTTTCTTTAGATTGTCAAAAACTTAAACACAGATCTCATTTCAAACAAAAAATATGTTTTTTCTAGTCAGCTGAGTGAACAATTTGACTAGCTTCAAGAAGTTCTTAATGAAACGACAATAGAAGTTAACAAATCTCACGAAGCTCTGAATTTCTTTTAAATTGATTGAAGTGATTTAGCTGATTATGACTGTCACTTTGCTAAAATTCATACGAAGATTTAGTTCTGATACGATGATTTCTAGAAAGAGAGTCTCTTTTACATCAAATTTGCACTTTTGAATATTTATTTGCAGTTCAGCTTCACGTAGTTGACTCAATACTAGTTTGACGTGATCTTTATGTTTCTTTCTCATTTTGCTATAGATGAGAATGTCATTTAGATAGACTTGACAAAAGTCGTTCAGAAAGTCTCATAAAACATCATTCATATATTGCTGAAAGAAGATTAATTCATTAATCAGTTTGAATGATAGCATCTTGTATTTATATGCTTCTAAAGCAGTGATAAAAGTAATGTAATTCTCATTATCAAGATGCATTTAAAGTTTGTTGAATGCTGATATGATGTTCAATTTAGTCAGATGCTTACAACTTACTATTTTATCAATGATCTCATTTATCAGCAATAGAAGATATCTATTTCTTTTGAAAATGATATTTAACTTTCAATAGTTCACGCAAAATCAAAGATCTTCATTTGCTTTGAGAATGAATAGAATGAGAAAGAAATAGAAAATCTGACTAAAAGTGATAAATTTCTTCAACAGATTCTCGTTTAAGTACTTCTTTACTTTCAAAAGTTTGACAGAAAACTTTTGATAAACTCGACAGCAAGAGAATGTTGAATCATTGATGAGCTTTATTTTATAATCATAGAAGCAATGAGAGAGTAGTTTATTCAATTAAGCTCAATCAAAAACATTTAAAAACTCATGATATTTTGATAACAGCTTTGCTTTAATATTTTTCAAATTCTGAGTCATTTCATCAATTGAAAAGATGTTTAAAGCATTCAAATTGCACTGAGTATTGTACGTGATTTTTCTATTGATGTTCATCATGAATAGAACAAAGACTTTGATCTTGTTCTTTTTTGAACAATTCAACAATATTTTGAACAAAGCTGCGTTTATGCTTCAAATCAAGAATGACTCTTCTTGAATGAGTTATTTAAGCATCATAAAGATTTTAGTCTGAATGATTGAAAAGAGCGAAGATGATCGCGATCAACTTGAGTGCTTTGAATTGAGAAAAATTGAAAAAATCAAAATAGAAGCATTCAATTGATTCGAAAAAACAATGACGTTGTTTTGCATATTCAGTAATATTTCGTTTTTATTCATTCAGAGCTTACTCAATATGACTTCATGATGATTGATATCAGCTATCAACATTGATACAGTCAATTTCTTATGACTTTCGATGATGAGATTGAGTAGAATTTTATGAGTGATGATTTTCTTAAATATCTTCTCATCATAATCTTTTATTAGCTTCTCTTTTGTCAGAAATATAGATTGAATTTTCAGTTTCTTGCATACTTTATCAACTAAATTAGAATGTATGATCATGTAAATGACTAAATCACTGTCTATTAAAGAACGAAGACTGAAAGATTGATTCTGAGAGATGAGATAAGTGTTAATTAGAAATGACTTTTCAAAGTAATTTTCTTTCAATAGAATTTCATCTAGTTTGCACAAAGATATAATTTCTATCTTTTTAATGACTTTTGAAGAGATAACTAGTTTTTTGAATTGAAATTCAAATTGAAATCAAAGCAATCATATTCATTGTTCATTGCATTGATTCTAGTAGATTGATTGAAACACTCTTTAAAGCTATGATCTGATTTATGACATATAAAACAGCTTTCGACTAAAATGTCTGCTTCTTTGACGCTAGTTAAAATCGCGTCGCGCGACTTTAGCTGATTAAACTTCAAATGATCGACTGATTGAGTAACAACAGTCGCTCTATGAAAGATAGTCTTAGAAAAATCATTAATGTGTTTGACCTTGTTCTTGATCTCTTGAATAACTCGCTGATCATTATTCAAATGAATCAGATAGAAACGAATTTCTTTTAAAGAATCAGATTGAACTAGTTGATCTACTCAAATGAATCGAAGACGAGAGTGTATTTTATCTTTCAGATCAGCGATCAGTTACTTCTTATGATAGTCTAGATAAAAAGATAGACGTTGAAACTAAGTATAGAATTCACTGAATTTCTTGAATTTCTGAATCAAATTGTAGTATTTTCTACGAAAGTTGACTTTCTTATTTAAATCATTGAACAACTGAGTTAACTCTTTCAAAAGATCATTGATGATTTTATAAAGATTGATATAGTCATGTTTGCATCTAGTCTGAGTGATTTCAGCTGCGTAATCAAATAATCTAGAATGTATATAGTTCAATTTGACTCATTCATTAGAAAAGAGATTGACGTTGATCTTTAGTTTCTTCTGAATTTTTTCATATCAGTTCTTTCAAGTAGAATTCTTTTCATCAGTAAACAGCAAAGAATCAAGTATTTTTTGAGATCTAGAACGCTCAGAGTAGATGAAATCAGAAAAAGTGTTTTCTTTAACTTGAAGTCTAGTCTTCAATTCTTTGATTTCGTCTTCTTATTGTTTATTTAACTCGTAAAGTCAATCTGTTTCTTCATCAAGAACTAGACTTTGAGTCTTTCAAATTTTGTAGAACACGAGAAGTATTATCATTTTAACAAATAATTCGTCATCTTCATGAGTGAATGATGCAGCACTTGATGATTTCGTTCGTGATTTCGATAAATCAGCATCAGAGATTTGAGAGAAACGATTTCGAAATTCTTTGAAACACTCTTCAGTAGATGAATGACTAGACATGATGAGATTTGTTTGAAAGAAGATTAAAAGAATGACGATGCTTAATGATTGAAGAAGAAGAGCGTATAGAATGATGTTTAATCTTTAATAAAGAAGATGAGATTTATTTGTTGATTTGATTAATTCTCTAGCAAACAACGAAGGTTTTTTATCATTGATTCTATCGATCGATTTGATTCTTGAGCAATTCACGAAGATTTTTTATCGTGATTCTCATAATCGAGTAAACTTTGCATACTTAATGAGTGATAAGTAGTCTAGCAATTCAAACAGTCTTATCGTTGATTCTATTCAACTCTCTAGTGTTGTTCTATCTTTTGATTATCGTTGATCATCAGATAAATCAATTTCTTTAAACTCATTCTGTTTAAATGAGTATGTTGAATGAGTAATGAGATTCGTATCATGTAATTAACAAATTCTTAATATAATGTCAGAATCGTGTTTAAATGATACAATCAATAAAGATCAGAATTGATAGTGTTTGATCTTTAAAGATAGCTATAACTGAATATTAAGAATACAGAAGAAGATTGATACAAAAGCTTTTATTTATGTAATGTTTAAAGACTGCGCTAGACTTGAAAGAAATGTGTTTGTAATACGAGAAAAATGTGATGTAAATGAACAAGATGTTGATGAAACAAAAGAATGTTAAGTCATATCTGAGTCATATTTGAGTCAAATCTGACTAGCTTGCTGATTAGTTCTAATTATTATGCAGAGAACTCGCTAGCATTCACTGCGAATTGATTAAAGCTTCAGCCTTGTTCAGTCTTGATACGCTTGTAACACTAAGCAAACGTGTCTGCAGAAAGAAATGAAAGACAAGAACGTGATTATACATCATTTAAAAACTGCATTAAGTCAACAAAGTACTTTAATCTCTGAAGATTAATTCTTGAACTTGATCAAGTTATTGAATTCTTCATTGTTTGAAAAAATTTATTGCAAAATGTAAACAATTAACTATTGCGAATGCAAAATAAGTTGAAGATAAACAAGAATCACTTTTCTATTGAAGAATTAAAGATTGTTTATATTGAAAGTTGACTTGATGAAGTCATGATCAAGCACATAACTTTATGAATGAGAAATACATCATTGAACTCATTTCTAGAAGATGAAGAAGTACTATTGATTATTAAAAAGATGTATGATGATTTTAATTATCATCACATAATTTAATAATAATACTTAAAGCTATATTAAAACAAGATCTTCTTTCATGAATTTTAAATGAAATTTCAAAGATTTAGTGCAAAATCAAAGTATAATAACAAGACTTTACTAAATGATCTTCAGCATAAGATCAATTCAGATCTTCAACAAGTAATGATTAATGAATGAATCATGAATTTGAATAAATTTATCAATATTTGCATGCAAATTAATGTTAAATTGATTGAATTGAACGCTCAATCAATCATCAAAGCATCAACGACTCAAGTTACTTGCTTTGTTGCTAACACATCATCTGCTCAACTCACATCATCAGTCTTTGCATGAAAGAAACTCAGAATATTGAATCTCAATCTCAGCAAGAAAGAGTTGTTTAAGAAAGAACTTTGCTTCAAATGCAAGAAGATAAAACATAAAGCATATGAATGTCTTAAAATGACTTAAGTGCATGAAATCATTGTGAATTCAAAAAATGATCTGTTTTCGTTAAAGTAGTGACTGAGAGTAATATACTCATATTTTGTTTGATCAGCATATTTGATGATTCATTTGATTTCAAGTCATTCACTGTTGACATCATCTTAAGTAATTTAGAAAAGATATTCAGATTTCTCACTCTGATAAATATTAAAGTCATCAACATGATTTTCATTGATGAATCTTTAATGTCAGAACTATGTGAATGCTTTGATATTTAGTTAATATTATTATCAAAATTGAAGTTGATTCAATTGTATGATAAAACTTTCAATTGAAGATTGATCACATATGCTCTGTATACATTAATCATAATATAAAAACATAAGAATGAAATGATGTTTTTATTAATAACTCATTTAAATCAAGTAAACTGATTTTTGAGTTGAGTTTTGAGTTGATATTTTAAACTTAAATTGAGATTGAGTTGAATTGCTCACATTTTCAACTTGATTCAAGTTGAATTGCTCATATTTTCAACTTAACATGACTCGATTCAACTAGAAATTGAGTCAACTTGACTCAATTTATCAAGAATTTGAGCTTGACATCAAGAGAGCTAAATATAGAAAATTTTCCGATTTTTGACTTTTGCATTATCTTTTTGCATTATCTTTTGATAGAGAGTCATAAAGAGAAACATGAAAAGAAACATAAAGAGAAACATAAAGAGAAACATGAAGAGAAACATGAAGAGAAACATGAAGAGAAATATAAAGAGAAACATAAAGAGAAACATGAAGAAGAACATGAAGAAAGACATGAAGAGAAACATAAAGAGAAACATAAAGAAAAACATGATGAGAAAACATGAAGATCATTTGACTTTGATAAAGAGTCATGACGAAAAAATATGATAGAAAGTCATGAAGAAAAATCATGTAGACTGTTTGAATAAGCTATTTACATCTATTTAATATTTTGTCAAGTTAAGTCAAGTTTTTGAATCGAGTTGTTGAATTAAGCTTCTCATCTCGACTCAAGTTCTTGAGTTCAACTTCTCAATTCAACTTAACACTTTTTCAAAAAAATTTCAATTCAACTTAATACTTTTCAAGTCAAGTACTTGACTCAAACTTAAGTACTCAACTTGATGCAATCAGTCTTTAATCAACATAAGATAATCATTAAAAATTTCTGATTAAAAAGAAATTCAATTTTAATAAACTTTGCAAATAATTAATTAATAATAATAATAAATTCATACATTCTTGTGACATCGATTAGATCGACTCATGAAAAACTCTATGCTATCTGTATCGAGTGAACAAAACTCTCTGAGGTAGAAAATCACTTGCAGTCTACACGACTGCTTCACGCAGTTGAAACAGTGAGTTTTGAGACTATGTATCAAATTTGTTCGCGTTGATCGCACGTTAGAGAACGAGTGTTCTAGTCACTCTAAATTGCTTCAAGAGCTTCGTTTTTATCATCATCTTTGCTACTGCTCTGAGACTCTTCGTGATGACGACGATTATTCAATAGTTTGAGAAGTCAGCATCTTGTAGCATTCTTGATCGCAAATGCGATCAGTTCGAGCAGTGCATGAGTACATGCTTCGTCGTCTGATGACTTCATTCGCAGTCGCATCGCGAGCTATTCGTGCCTGAAACGTTTCTAGAGTGCAGATAAATGTTCAGATCTATGCGTTCAATTCTGATGTGCATTGCGAGAGTGCTTTCTGCTTTCTGAAGATCATTACGCATCTTTATCGTCTTATTGCTCAGATGTGATCTTTGTGCTGAGATTGCGTTGATGTCTGCGACGCGTTCTCTGTACTTTTCCCATCGTTGATTTCATTGATCTTTGTGATACTGCGTTATTGCGATGCTATCGCTTGTTGAAATCGTTGTGAAGAAGAGAATATGTCGTCTGCGTCTCGACTGTATCTTCGCACCTTCTCAAATGAAGACATTCAGAAGTACTATTTTCTTGATGACGAGTGAGCGAGAAATGACGCGATTAACTCTCGTCAAGCGAACGCGTATTAGTTCGCATGCTTGTTTGATCTCTTGCGTTCGATCATTGACTTGACTGTGTAGCGTGATCTTGTTCTGTAGCATGTTCAGATGAACATGTAGCGAACTCGTATATGTTTCTGCCTCTAGAGTTTCAATGTTTACTCTTTTGAATGCTTCTGCTACGTGACGCAGAGTCTGATTCTGAAGTGTTTCTAGCCTGCGTTCTTTGCTCGACAGTTCATCTTTCTTGTCGCGCTGATGTCAGACTGACGCTTCGAATGCAATTTCTGATCTCACTACTGCTGAGTATACTTGCCTCGCTTTTGTGAAGGTAGCTCTTTATGTGAAGACTTCAAGATGACTAAGTGTCAGCATTCTTGTGACGTGATTCGTCTCTATTTGTCGAAGATGCGCGTCTCATCGCAGTTTCGTGTTCAGTTGCATCTCTAGAACTCGTACGTCTGATTTCAATTTGATAACTGAGCTTTCTATTTATATGCTAGCTCTCATGTCGAATCTCTTCGATTTTCTAGTGAAATGCGTAAGCTCGTACTTTTCTGGTGCGAACGTTGCGTCATGAGTGCAAGCTCATTTCGCGCAGACGTCGTGTGCTTTGCTCAGTGTTCTGCAGATTTCTTCAGTGAATCTGTCGTAGACTAGAATGTTAATATCGTCTACGAAGTCAAGCACTTCAATTTTAATTCTCAGTGCTTCGCATTTTTCAATTAAACTTGCGTTGAAGAATAGAAAGAGAATCGATGAAATGAGAAATCTCTGCGATATGCCTGCGTTTATCTCGCGCATGTCGCTCGTTTGTTCATTGAATATTAGCGACGTCTCTCGATTCTCTAGAAAGCTGCGTGTTTCTTCGATTATGTAGCTCGACGTTCTTTTCATTTTCAGCGTGTGCAGAAGTCTGACGTGTGAGACTCAATTGAATGCTTCGACGACGTCTAAGCTTAGCATGAAGATCACATATTTGATTTCACAGTCTCACACTGTGTGAACTTGATCTACTAGTAAATCTAACGTCGAGATCACGAATCGCTTGCGTCTCGCTTTCATTTGAGCATTTGATAGTCTATTGAAAATATGTTGTATACGTTGCATGCAACATACATAAAGCACGATTTCTATGCTGATTTTCCCCTTAGGCTCGAGAAGTTACTCAGAGAGTTTTCTCGCGACAGGTTCACAGTTCAAGGCGAACGAGATCTCTCACTGCTCAGATTTCGGCAGTTTACTTCTTAAGCATGAGTCGCAGACGTATCGCAGTCGATTTCTTCTCTAATCACATCGACACGCGCTACTGTTCTCTCGAGCTATACAGACGATGTCTTCAACTAGAGGTTGACTCTATCACCAAGGCATTCGAGAGTCAGAGCTCAGTGAAGAAATGAGATTCTCGAGATTGACAGTCGTCGTCATTGTATACCACGCTTCGTAGACGCTCGCTTCGCTTGTAAGACGTGCAACTCATCTGTTTCGCGTTATCTGTAGAGATTTTTCTCGTGCAGATCGATCGTGTCTTGCAGAGATGTTTGTATGCTACACTTCTAATCAGACAGCGTAGTTCGATCATTCTCTACTAACTCGCTTGTGTTTCTCTTCTCTTAACGAAGTCTTCTCGTCAGCGTATCGCTCACGTATAGAATGTCTGTGTCTGAACGTCTGTTAAACGATATTAACGAGACTCTTAAGTTTGCTCGTGTTGAACTTAACGAGTCTCGTGAGTTGCTCATGTCGTAGTAACAGGCACGCAGTCTTAACAAGATCTATACGTAGTTAGCACGTAAATCTAAAGAATGTTCGTGATTCAAGTTCTTTCTGCTAATCACTCTCAACAGATCAAACGCGAGAGTGTTCTGTCTCAGTTCTTGTCGTCGCGACGACGAGATACTGAATCGAATGATTTTTATAAGCGATTTCCCTCGTAGTTCTGCGTTCTATTTGACTTTCTCATCTGCATGCAGATTGCTTGTAGCATGCGCATTGAGATTATCGAAGTCTGCGCGATCGCGAAATCTCTGCACGCGATCAACGCACAGCGCTTCATCATCACGCAGCGTCTCGATGTCATTCAAACTTTTGATAATCTCTAGACTCTACTGTAGCTAAACAGTAGATTTGTAGTCAGCATCGCGTACAGATGAGTTTCATCGCTGATCAATAATTAATTAATATTCTCATTGAATTTTAGAACATTAAAATCTATTGTTTCAAAAGCAAACAGTCAATCAGCATTTCACAGATTTGAATCAAGTGAAATCTGCAAAATAGAATGAAAGAACTTGAACTTGATTGTTACATCAACAATTATCTTGAAGTGATTCACAAGTCAGAAATCAGTGAATCAATTTATTGAATCTGCTTGATTCATTGAATCTGTACTCATATAAAAGCAAAGCACTCAAGTTAATTTTAATCAACTTCAACTCTTTCAATCAATTGAAGTGTTATGAGCGTGCACTTCAAGTTAATTTAACATAAATCATGTTAAACTATTATAAACTAGTATAGAGCTGATGTTGACACGCTAGCGATCTAGCGTGTCTTCGTAAGTAAAACTCATGACGTGTTTCATCTTTCTTCTTCTTTAGCTTTGAACTTTTAGTTAGAATACACTCATATGATTCGCTTTATGCAAACTCATAACATGAAGTAAAGAAGATTATCAATATTATCATGATTAAAGTTGCTGTGTATTGAACTTTAGTCAAGAATAAGAAGATCAAGATCTTCTTTCTGATTATTAGTGAAATTAATAAAGTGCTTAGCTCAGTTGAAAGTTTCATGAAACTAAATAAAGTGATCTTTGTCATGTCACTAAGTGAACTGAAAAAGAAGCTTTTAATAGTTTATCACAACTTTCTAAATGTTTTTGATAGAGAAAAGACAATGCAGTTGTCTTTGCATCAATTATATGATCATAAGATTGAATTAGAAAATGAGAATTAATTCTTTAAAAGTTGATTATATTTCATGTTGAGTCACAAGCTGCAGAAGATCAAAGAGTGTTTAGAAGAGAATTTGAAAAAGAAGTTCATCACACTCAGCAAAGCTTCTTTCGCTTTGTTAATATTATTTGTTGAAAAGAAAGATGATAGTTTTCACTTTTGCATGAACTATTGAAAACTGAATGCTCTGATTAAAAGAAATCGTTATTCAATTCTCATAATAAACGAAGTACTAGCTTGAATTCAAGACAGTAAGTATCTGACTTAACTTAACATTATTATCATGTTCAATAAACTGTGCATAAGTTCAGAAAGCAAGAATTTAACTACTTTTGTTACTTTCTTTGATATTTACAAGTATAAAGTAATGCTTTTTGAATTAATCAATGAATCTGCGTTCTTTTAACATTATATCAACAATGTGCTGTTTGACTGTCTGCATAAATTTTGTCAGACATACTTGAATGATATTCTCATCTACAGTAAAACATTGAAAGAACATAAAACTCACATGAAAGAAGTGTTAAACAAGCTTCATGAAGTTGATTTACAGATAAACATTGACAAGTGTAAATTCAAGATTCAGAAAATCTCGTTTCTTAAACTACTGATATTCATCAATGATCTGCAAATAAACTTTTGAAAAGTAGATGTGATTTGAAACTGAGAAGTGTTATGATTATTGACTCATGTGCAGATCTTCATTGACTTCTGCAATTTCTATCAACGATTCATAAAAAACTTCTTGAAACTCACTTAACTTATGATGAAGTTAATTCAGAAAAATCATCTTTTTAAATGAACAAAGATCTGTCAGATGATCTTTGAAGAACTGAAGCAACAAGTGATGACAACTTTCATTCTGAAACATTTCAACTCAATCAAAGAAGTTATTCTGAAAACTGACTTCTTAAACTATGTCAATGACGAAGTATTGTCTTAATATGATGATAAAGACATTCTACATTCAATAATCTTCTATAGCAAGAACATGATTCTTGCAGAATGCAATTATGAAATCTATGATAAAGAATTATTAATCATCATTCGCTGCTTGAAGCATTGATGCTTTGAATTGAAATGTATTGATATTTCAATCAAGATCTTCATCAATCATCTGAATTTAAAGTACTTCATGATCATCAAAGAACTGATCAGATGCATTAATTAAGCAAGCATTAGCAAGAGTCAGAATCACAATGAAGAAATAAATTAATAAACATTGAAAGAAAATGATTTACAAGATAAATGATATGATGTTTCTGAATTTTAGAAACATCATGATCTTAAGATCATCAAAGAAACTAAATAATAAAATGCTAAAATTCTTCAAGATTCTAATTGAAGTCAAACATGCATATTGACTGAAACTGTCATTGACAATGAAGATTTATTTGAAGTTTGTATTGAATTTGCTGCAACTGAATTCAAAGAATTTTTTAAAAAAACAATAAAATGAATTGTCTGATTTTATAGTGATTGAAGATAAAGATAAATGAAAAGTGAAGAACATATTGAATTTTAGACACTACAAACGAGACAAATGATTACAATATCATGTCAATTGAAAAGAATATGATGTCAATCTACATTAATACAATGTTGATAAAAGTAAATTCAAAGAATGCTTGAAAATCATAAATGACTTTCATGAACAATATTTGAACAATATTTGAACAAGTTAAGATAGAAATTGACTCAAAAGATAAAAAATCAACTGAACTGTAACAATGAAAACATTGCTTAATGAAGAAGAGAAGTAATGTTGCAAGCGTGCACTTTAAGTTAATTTAACATAAATCATGTTAAACTATCATAAACTAGTATAAAGCTGATGTTGATACGCTAGCGATCTAACGTGTCTTCATAAGTAAATACTCACGACGTGTTTCATCTTTCTTCTTCTTTAGCTTTGAACTTCAAGTTAAAATACACTCATATGATCAGCTTTATACAGATTCATAACAAATGTACTTCAAGAAATGATTAAGAATTCAGAGTTTCATTTAACTGATATGATTGTTTGCAAAACAGTCAGTGTGCAAAACATTTAATTATACTGAAACAGAGTCAGAATGAAATTAAAGACTATGATTTATGATCTTACTTGTTTCTCGTTATTCATTACTTTTAATATCACTAATTTACAGTGACGTGATTTTTATGCATACATGTCTGATTGAAAGACTTACATGACAGCGAGCGAGAATGAACAAGTTAAGATTGCTTAAAGACTGCTTCAGAAGAATTCTCACATTATTGTTGAATGTTTGAAATGCAGCATGACGCTGTTTATGAAGCTTGTTATTAAGAAGAAGTTCAAGATTCAGAATTTCTGATATTGCTATGAGTGACAGTTTTATGAAAGTGATCACATACATGAATTTCTGTGAATTGATGATGCTTTAAGTATCACAGATCTTGATCAATATCTTGCTTTCTGAAATGTATAAATCATGATTTTCAATTTCATCAATGAACTGTTAGTGACTGCTGTTCACTTAAGCAGTCATTCTTTCTCAAAACATACTAATATGCTTTGCGAGCTGATTGAACTGTTGAATCGCTTTCAACATCACACTCGTTGCACTTTAAGTTACTGTCAGCGTAAGATTAGAGAAACAGATGAGCTGACTTGTTGTTTTTACTTTTCTTGATCAAAGCAATCTTTGCTTAAAGTTTCTTGCAAGATGAATTCAAATCATCATGTTTATCTTCTCACTTAAAATGACGTTCTGCTTAACAGTTATAACATCATGATGATCATGAAATAAATGATTAACATGAATTTTTCTCTTTGTATAAATCAAACAACAGTGATGCACTATTTGATCAAGTATTGCTTCAAGATCAAAAAGAAGTTTAAATCGTTCAAAAGTCTTCTTCAGTTCATCATGCTTAAAGTTTCTGACAAAGTTCTCTTACTGTTTCTTGCTATCAAACTAATGAACAAGTTAATTGTTAAGCGAAACTGATCTGGTCAAAAGATGTATCATTATTTTCTTCAGCGAAATTTATGAAATTTCTCATAAACTGTGCAGAATCTTGATGTACAATCAATTAAAAAGCAATGACGTGCTTTGAATCTTCAGAATAATAATATCACTGTGTTCAAAATCTTTCTGAAACATTATTGCAAGCAATCTGCTTATTAAAAACATTTAATTCTTCTGATTGCAACTTGAAAGTACATGTAAATAAACAAAACTCAGAACTTTCATTCTTGATGTGATCATTTTAAGATGATTAACTTATTCTCTTGCTACTCAGATCAGTCATCTCATGTCGATTATTCAAATTTCTGCAAAGTTAAGTTCATACTTCATTATTGCTTTTAAAATATCATTCTTGATGATTTATTAAACAATGATGATGAGAATTGAATGTTTGCTTATGTCGCTTGCATGATCAATCATAATCACTTACATGATTTATTGAGAATCATGCTTAAAATGATTAAGACTGACTCTGAAATTGAGTTTCTAAAGCATGATAAGATTGAGCAGAATCAGAATCTTTATCATGAATAAACTGATTGCATTGAGTTAAGTACTTGAGTTTGAGTCGAGTATTCAACTTGAAAAGTATCAAGTTGAATTGAAATTTTTTTGAAAAAGTGTTGAGTCAAGTTGAGAAGTTGAATTCAAGCACTTAAGTTGAGTTGAGAAGCTTGATTTAACAACTTGACTTGAAAACTCAATTCAATTCAACAATATATTAGATAAATGTAAATAGCTTGATTGAACAATTTACATGATTCTTCTTCATGACTTTCTACCATGTTTTCTCATCATGACTCTCTATCAAAGTCAAATGATTTTCATGTTTTCTTGTCATAACTTTCTATCAAACAATCTTCATGTTTCTCTTCATGTTTTTCTTCATGTTTCTCTTTATGTTTCTCATCATGACTCTCTATCAAATGATCTTCATGTTTTTCTTCATGTTTCTCTTTATGTTTCTCATCATGACTTTCTATCAAATGATTTTCATGTTTTTCTTCATGACTCTCTATCAAAAGATAATGCAAAAAGGTAATGCAAAAGTTAAAAATCGAAAAATTTCTATATTTAATTCTCTTGATGTCAAGCTCAAGTTTCTGCTGAGTCAAGTCAAATTGACTCAATTCTTGATCGAGTCAAGTTGTGTTGAATTGAAAATATGAGCAATTCGACTCAATCTCGATTTGAGTTTAAAATGTCAATTCAAAACTCAACTTGATGATCAATTTAATCATGAAAAACTGCTGAGTTGACACAGATTGAGTCATAATAACAGTTTCATGCAGATTTTTATTGATTTGAGCAAAAGATTCATGAACAAAAATCATGATTGATTACAATCTTCATGTAACATGACTCTGATCATTCTTTGAAATCACTCAATCGTTGTTTGCGTCACTTGCAAGAATGCTTTCATCTCAACTATTCTTGAAAAGATCTGTTAGAAGTCAGCATAAAGTGAGTCAATATGAGTGTCATTTAACTAGAAGATAAATGCTAAGAAAGAAAGATAGCTACAGAAAAGAAGCTGACTACATATGTGTGTTTCTCAGCTCACGCTAGACTCGAAAGGGTTGACGTCTTACACAGATGACGTCGAGTTAGCCTAGATTTAATAGAAACTAGTTGATGTAACGAAGCGAGAATAGATCTGACAAGGCTAGAAGACTGAGTCTGACAAGGCTAGAATCGTGACATTACTCTCTTTCTTCAATGATTCATGTTTGCATGAATGTATTTTCTGCTCGATTTGATTGATTGCTCAATCATGATTTCACAGACTTAGACTCATTAAATTCTGATTGACTGAATAGTCAAAAGCGCTTCTAGCGCGATTTGTTTAAATATCAAATATGAAAATCATCAACTATCTTCTGAGCGTTCATAAATTCATCGTCATCAGCGTTGTATCAATTGAGATCATTATCATAGTCATTTCATTTGACTTTATACTGAAGTCGTCTTCGATATCAACGAAAATTCAATATATCGTCGATTTTTCATTCGTCTTCGTCGTTTATCACTATTGACTTGAGAGACTCGTTCTTTTGATCAGGCAAGAAGTTATTGACGACAAGATGAAGCAGGTTAAAGTGAAATATGTCATGAACATGTATAGTTTCTGATAATTTCAGCTTATATGACGAGTCGACAAGATCTAAATTGATGAAGAGATCAAGCATTTTGTCGTCTAGCTTCTTGAAAGATCTCGCTGTAATGATGTTTCATTCGTTCAGAAACATCTTTGATTCAATCTTATAATAAACTTCTTTTCTATGCTTATTAACTTGTTGAATCATTTGTTTTCTTGTTTTGACTAGAGATTCGCGAGCAAACATCAAGATCTTGTTCATATGTTCAGATATATTCTCGACTTTAGTCGCTTGCAAGCGTTCACGAGAGCTTTCATATTCGATTATATTGAGTTCAAAGCTAATATAAGAATGAAAGTCTTTGTTTAAAAAGAAAGAAATCGAGAAAATAACTGAGAACAAAGCATTATTGTCAACAAACTCAATCATAAGCAGTAGCTTAGTTCAGTCATTCTGCATGTACAAACAGAAAAATTGAAGATATTTTTCAATGTTCTGATTGATTCATTCACTTTGATCGTTGATTTGAAAATGATAGACAGTGAATAGTTGAAGATTAATGCTCAGTCTTTTGCAAAGTGACTTTCATAGAATGAAGGTAAATTGAAAGTCTCAATTCAAAACAATGAAATCAAGTAAATCGTGTATTTGATATATTCACTGAAGCATTAACTCAGCTGTTTTTTCTGCTGTGATTTCTTCGTCATCGATAAAACAAGAAATATAGTGTCATTTCTTTGATAGTTTACATATCACTGTTAGTATGACGTTTTTGCCTTCAGAAAAAAATAGATCGATGATGAAATTCATGACTATGTTCTTTCATTGCTGTTTCAGTACGAATAAAGAATGTAGTAATTCATTGAATTTATCTTGAGAAGCTTTTGATCGCTGATAAATGTAGCAGTTTTGAATATATTTATTTATTGTCTTTCGCATTGAGAGTTAATAGTAGTATCTTCTTATTGCTTTCATCAATCTAAGAATTTCAAGATGATCAATAAAAGATTGATCATGAACTTTTTGAATTAACTTCATTTGAAGATGCTCATCAAAGAGAATTCATAGAAGATCACTTCAATATAGTATTTCGTTCTGAACTCAACAATCTCTTAATTTAATATCTTCATATTGAGCTTCATCTTTTGATATGACTTCATGAAGTAGAACACAATTCTTGTTGATTTTATTAACTTTTAAAATCAATCAATAAATTGGTTCATTATTCTCTTTCTTCTTCAGATCAGCGATTTTCATTCAATTCAACGTCAGAATCGTAGTTTGCTGATAACAACATCATTCATTCTCAGAACTTCTAGAAACTGAATTGACTTAACGAGTCAATGCATCAACTTTGATGTTTTGTTTATCTGAGCAATACATGATTTTGAAGTTGAAGTCAATAAGCTTTTGAACTCAGCGCATCTGACGTCTACTCAGCTTTTTATTCTTCATTAATGACATCAGAGCTTAATGATCAATGAACATCTTGATTGATAGCTCAGTCAATTTCAGCTCAGGTCGTCAATGCTTGAATGCTTGAATGATCGCTAGTAACTTCTTGTCATAAATCTCGTAATTGCACTCAACGAGACTCAGATTCTTGCTGTAGTAAATCATTGAATGCAATGTTTCTTCATCATCATATTGAGAAAGTATGTCATCATTGACGTAGTTGAATGAGTCTGTTTCAAGAATAGTCTTTCTATTCTGATCAAAATGACGAAGAATAAATGCTTCAGTCATTCATTTTTTTATATGATCAAAGATTGTTTGACAAGCGTGATCTCATTCAAATATCATCTTTTTTTGAGTAAGTTGAATCATTGATTGAACAATCTTCAAGAAGTTTTTTATAAAGCGATGATAGAAATTGCAGAAGTCGATAAAGAACTGCATTTGAGTGAGATTTGTAGAAGTAGATCATTCAACAACTGCTTGTATCTTTTGAGAATTTATCTTCAGTCTCTCAATGAATAGCAATAGTTTTAAAAAGCTGATTTCTTGAACGTGAAACTTGCATTTGTTTATATTCATCTGTAGATCAATCTCTCGTAGTCTATGTAAAACTAGTCGTACGTGTTTCTTATGTTTCTTCAGTGTTTTGCTGTAAATGATAATGTCATCTAGATAGATCTGACAAAACTGATGTAAATAATCAAACAGCACATCGTTCATATAGTGTTGATAGAAAGTCGAGTCGTTGATTAATTTGAAAGACATCACGTGATATTTGTAGAAGTCAAAAGAGATAATAAAGATAGTCAAATCTTCGCTTTCTGAATGCATGCGTAGTTTGTTGAAGATGACTATTATATTCAATCAAGTCAGATACTTGCTATCTTGAATACAAGCGAGAGTTTCGTCTATTAAGAGTAGAAAGTAGCGATCTCGTTTAATCAAAGCATTGAGCTTTCTATAATCGACGCAGAAACGCAGACTATCGTCTTTCTTTTTGATGAATAGTATGAGCGAAGCGTATGAAGTCGAGCTAAAAGATATAAAGCTCTTATTCAGATGTTCAATCAGATAATTCTTCATCTTTTGAAGCTTGTAGTCAGACATATGATAAAGACAACTTCGAGAAAACATTTTCTTGCCTATCAACTCAATTTTATGATCATAGAGACGATAAGAAGATAGTTGATCAGTCATCGCTCGATCAAACACGTCTAGATAGTCATGATATTTTAAAGAAAGCTTAGCTTTGACTTCTTTCAAGATCTCTTCATGTGAAAGCTCTTGTAGATTTACATCTTCAAGTTTATTTCTAGCTGTTTTTAGAAGTTGATCGATTTTCGTGATGATGATCGCGAAAGTAGTCACATTCAACCGTTTGACTAGTGATTTATATGCTGCAGTCTCTATCATTGCTATGTTCATTGAATTGAAAGACGAAGCGAAGTTGACTGAATTAAATGATTTCACGATTTTACTGAATGAAGATGACTTCTTGCTGAGTTGAATGACAACAGAAGAGATAAATCTCTTTAGTATTTTGATAGAGATTGAACTCTTCTGTTCTATCACGATTTTCTTGCTTGAAAAAACAGTCGAATGAGCTTTGATAAAAGCTTTGATATGAGCTTCGAAACTAGAAAATTGAAGACGATCGTCTCTCATATCAATAGTCATCTTGATCTTGTTCATTCATGTTTTTTCAAGAATCATCTGATGTTGATCTAATCAAATGATCAGCATAAAAATGAAACGTTTCATATAATCTTGAACAGTTAGATTTGAATAAATCGCATGAGTAATGAGCTTTTTTGCATAATGATCATCGAATTTTCTTATTGATTTGAGCTTGATTAAAGATAAAGATTCGATTTGCAAATGATCATAAACATTCTGCGCGATTAATTCATCAATGAACGAATAGTCAACTGCTTCAGTATCAATCAATGACTTTAATGAGTAACTAATTTCATTGCTAAATAGTACACATTCAGTAGTCAAAGATTTCAAAGCAAAGAGATCATTTGAGCTGCTCATTGTTGAAGAAATTAACACATTTTTCATTGCATCTTTGATGAAAGTCACTAGTTTTTTGCCTCATTCTTCAATTTCTCTGTAAATAATTTCTTCTCTTCTTTTGACATGATGATCTCATTGAGATGAGAAGTGAATGCACGAGATGTTGAAGTACTAGTCTTCAGCTGAAAGCAGTTCTTTGAAAGATGACTCGATACTTTGCAGTTGAAGCAGATGATTGACATTCTTGATCATTCAGATTCAAGAGTGAAAAAAGTAGCGAATCAAACATAGCTAGTAGTCAAGACTGAAGCTGATGTTGACGAAGAAACAAAACGTTTTTTCGAAGCTGCTATTGATTTGACTGTTTATTGCTCATCACGTAGCTGATAATTGACTTGTTGTTTATTATTCACATCTTGAAGAAAGATCTTGAGCTTATCAAGCGAGCTAAACTCTATAAGACAAACTGACAACGCGTTCTGAAGATGATTGTTGATTTTATTCTGAATGTCGTTTGTTAGAATGACATCATTGTAGTTCAGAAAGCTGAATATTCTAGTGAATTCTGAATAGAAAGAGCTGAAGAACTTGTTGAGCTGCTTTAAAGCGACGTATTTGCAACGACACTTTCAAATCAGATTCTGATCTTTGTAAATTTCTTTCAGATGTTTCAGTAGCTCTGATAGTGATTGATAAAGTGAGAAAGCATCAACATGATGCTTTGCATAATTTTGCTGATCAGCATCGTCTTCTAGCCTGAAAATCACATAAACAATACAAATCTTTTCAGTAAAGTAATGATTTGCATTGACATTAAGCTTGTCAGCTATTTTAATGTTTCATGTCTCTCAAATAAAGTCATCTGTTTCGATGAAGATGAGTGCATTCAAAAGTTTGATAAACTTGTGATGATCATTTTCGTTTTCATTATCAGATAGAGTAGAAGATTCTCGTTGAAAGTGAGCTTCTTTCTGATTGACTCGTTGCTCAGCTGACTGAGTATCTTGACGAGACATAGATCGATCAGCTTGACGTTGTTTCGCTCTGAAGTTCAATCACTCATCTTGTAGCTGATTAATCTTTTTCTCTAGCTCATCATTTTTATTGAAAGCGACTTCTAGTTGTTTCGCTCTCTTTCTATAATCATCTTGTACAAGAAGTCAGTGTTCATTAAGTTGTAAAATCAAGTCTTGCTGACTTTGAAGCTCATTCAGCATATTGATGACTTCATTGAATTGATTGCTGACTCAATGAAACAGTTGTTCTTTGATGTTTATGTTTCATGAAGTGACAGCTTTCTCAGCTTCGACTGAAGCATCAATGAGTAGAAGTGACACTTTTCTATTGACAGTGCTTCTAAGCAAATGAGTTGTTTGAAGCTCAACTGACTCGACATCACATGTCATGATGAAAGAAGATAGAAGTTGTTGAGATAAGAGTAGATGAGAGATTGATGTTTTAAATTGATGTTTTTTAATGAGTGAAAATTCAAAGAATTTCTTGTGAATTTCAGGTAATAAATGAATGCTTTATTCGAAGAATTTCTTGCAGATAGAATGATGAAAATGAGTGTAGAATCGAAGAATTTCTTGCAATCTAAAATGATGATGCAGATTTGAAGAATTTCTTGCAAATTTTTCTTACTGAATAGATTGTTTCGTATCATCTATTCATTGATAGCAGAATAGTAGATGATGAGCATTTATCTAATGTTAGAAGTCAGCATAGAGCGAGTCAATATGAGTGTCATTTAACTAGAAGATAAATGCTAAGAAAGAAAGATAGCTACAGAAAAGAAGCTGACTACATATGTGTGTTTCTCAGCTCACGCTAGACTTGAAAGAGTTGACGTCTTACACAGATGACGTCAAGTTAGCCTAGATCTAATAGAGACTAGTCAATGTGACGAAGCGAGAATAAATCTGACAAGACTAGAAGACTGAGTCTGACAAGGCTAGAATTGTGACAAGATCAACAGTCTTTTTCTTTTGAATGTTGAGCAGTGAAATGTTGTTGATTGAATCATTGATTATTATTATGATCATTCTGATGCTCAACTTCTTCTGTATCTGAATGAGATTGTTGAAATTGAAAAGTTGATCTGCATCAATTTAATCTTCAGTTATTTGATGTATTATGCTGCACAAATTAATATGATCAATTCAGTACTGCAAGTAACTCTCATTAATGTAACTGTTTTTAACATTAAGAGCTTTACTCTTCATCAATTGTTAAATCTTCTCATTCAGAGCATTTTTAAGCTTTTGAAGTTAAAACATCTTACTTACTTGCAGAATTGCTTTCGTCATTGTTGTCTTCTTATCATTAATGAGAAGTTCATGATTGATTTAAAGACTCTTCATTACATTAATCAACGTCTTCAACAAATTTATGCTTGATCAAATGACTTCTTCAATGATCTTTTCATTTTTTTTTGCAACAACTTTGATCAACTTTCTTTGATCAGCAATCAAGCATTGTATAATTCTCATGTCACGTTCTTCTTCACAAAAGTTCTGACTAACTTACAAACATATTTCGCTTTTGATCAGATCATTGTTCTGTCTCAGATCATGAAACAACAAGATGAAAATCTTAAATCTTAACAGTTTCATGAAATCTTGAATGAGTTGCAAGATGACAAGCTGAGTTCTGAGAATTGAAACTTTCTTTTAACTCATGTAAAGAAAAATATGATTTTGACAGACTGAATTACTTTTGATGAAGCAATACATCTTTATCTCATCAGACATAATATTAATGAGTATAATTTCAATTATCTTAAACGATTAAATTAGTCAATTATTAAAATATGCATCAAATACTTTGATAAAAAGATTAAGAAGATTTCATTCAACAAGATTGATAAACTCTCTTGTACATTGCTTCTCAGCAGAGATGCTTAAGTCATGCTAATGTTCAATATGTTTATTAAGAAAAACTTAATCAATGACTTGATGAACATTGTTGTTGATGTTTTTTGAAACAATGATATAAACAATTATTTTACAACTCTTTCTGCTGTTGTTTTGATTAAAATGAATGATTATGTTGATTTCATCAGCATGCTCATCAATGAGTGAAATGTTGTTTCTATCTTTCTTAGAACTGCTCAGTGAAATAATGATGATAGTATTTGTTCTCATGAGCAATTCTCTCTGATTCTGATCTTTGCTATTATTATTCACAAGAGTTAAAAACTTATTTTGATTAAAGTAATTCTCAATCTTACTATGTTAAACTTCTGTCAAGATTTAACATATGTGAATCTATCATGAGTTCATTGAATTTAAGATCTTGCTTTTAATATTTCGTTTTTCTACAATTATTTCTTTCAACATAATAATGAGTCAATTTTCAAATGCATTAATGATAGTCATTACAGACAGAGATTATCGTCACTTTTCTTCTTTTTTCTCAATGTTAATGTATGATTTATGTATGTAGTTTAATCTTCGCTTACAAAACATATAATAATGTTTGCTTAATTGATTAACAAGATCAAATTAGTAACATGAAGTGAATATAACTTTTTCATAATCAAAATAATCATCTACAGATGATTGACTCATCTTCATCTTCTTTTCTTCTTTTTCTACTCATACTTTCTTTTCAACTTATTTTCTACTTGAACTATTTAAACACTTACATATGCTTTCTTTTCAACTCACTTTTAACTTGACTATTCAATCTCAAATAGTTGTTTACAAATGATTCACTTACTTGATTTTCTTTTCTTCTTTCACTATATATACTTTCTTCAACAATTACTTTCAGTTTAAACTTAATAATTATTTACACTTTCATCTTCTCTTAAACTGATCATGTCATGCTTAAAGATCATTGATTCAAACTTAAACATGATGTTCTTTGCTTTGCAAAGCAATGAACTTTCTGTGTTTAACATTCTCAACTATGACTATCATGAAACTCGTTTCTTGAATGAAATCATAAATGCTCGCTTTAGATTGATCACTTGCATTCTTCTACATCATTTCAACGTAGCAACTCTCTTTTTCTATCAACAGCATAACATTAATGTCATCAGAAACGTGTTAATCATTTCAGAAAGATAATTAACTGTTGTTTTAAATATGAGCATTCATGTCGTTCAATGATGAAATTTCGTCGCAGCTTTGATGAACTTTGATGATACTTTCGTCATCAACATCTCATTTTCAGCATCATAAGTTATGAGTTGTGTGCTATGTTATTGCGTTTACACAAATTTCTAACGCTGAATATAGTCAATCACTTTTTTTCTCATTTCTCACACTCTTTCTCTTTCTCTTCTGTCACTTGAGCATCATCTTCTTCTCAAGTATCTTCATCTCATCACTTTTCTCGTCACTCTTTCATCTCTTTCAGATGATTTTGCTTTTTCTTCATCATCAGCTTAAAAGATGAAAATCATGTACAAAGCTTTCAAAATCATTTGAATCAATTATATGTTTTTTCAAAATATCATTGTTGTTGTCACACACGCACTTTCTCTTCATCTCTTTATGCATTCTTCTTTGACAAGATTAAAATAACTGAATCACGTCGTCATCATCACTATTTGATCACAACTTCAGAATCAATCTTTCAAGACTTGAATTTTAACAAGACAGTTAACAGTACATTGATTAGATCTAAATATAGATTTGAGTGAACAAAGACAAGAAATTGAGAAAGAAGATTTCATATTTTAAGTTCATCAGATACAAATTCAAAAGCTTTCATCTACGTTGTTTCAAACATTTCAACGTGTTTAATTCTATGTAGAATCGTTTGATAATGAGTCGTGAATCATGAGAACAAACAATTTTCTTAATATAAAGATGATCAGCATTAACAAAAGAGTCAATAATATGAGAAACAACATCATATTTGAAGTGAGTTCGCGAAGTCGTGAATAGTTTCAAGTCTTATATTTAATCAGAGACGTTTCAATGATCTTGAATATCTGTCTGCTATTGTTGATAACTTGATTTCTCGCTCTGATTTAATCTAAAATGCTAGAACAGTCTCAAAACACGGCTGAAAGTGTTCATTAAAATACTTAGTAAGTTCTGAGTCAGCAATAGCTGAAAACTGCGTTGCTTTTCATTGATAACAGACTTGCTCAAGCAGTCAATGAACCTAGTTGTTTACTGACCTTATGATCGCTCTCTAGTGTTTTCAAAGCTCAAAATAAGCTCATTACAATGTCTGAAAGAGAATGTGAAGTTGAAATTAAAGATCAGTCTGACGTCTTGCCTCTCGACTTCAAAAAGCTCTCACTGAAGAAAGCGATAGCTGCAATTTCTACTATTACATGAGATCTCTCAAAAGAAACGCCCTTGAAGTATTGAACGGCAATGCTCTTAAGCGTCGACGAGATTCTCAGACTCAATGTCTGAATGCAAAGGGAAGACTGCTTGTAAGAATGAGAAGTGCTGGAATAATAGAAGATACTGAAGATTACCCCTTTTATTGCCAAGCCTCACTCTCATTGGCCTCGATGCTCGGTGAAAGAAGCGGCTCGTACTTCATCTGGTATAGTTTCCGTTCAAGAAGGGTGGCTGCTTATCTGACGATGAGGTGAATATACAGTGCGGCAAAATGTAAGCGATATGAAAGCAACCACCTGCCTGCTTCTCGCATGATTCGAGACTTCTATCTTTCGCAATCTTACGCCAATTTCTCTGCCTCACGGATTTAGGCTACAAAATTGTTCACAAGAGAGAAAGTGAAAGAGAAACGTAGAGTCTACACTTAATGATGTCTGACTGTGGAAATCACATGCACAATTATGACAAAGATGGTCTGTTCAGGAGACGGCATATAGTTTCGATCGAGTAGTCTGTCACGACCAGAGCTTCTTCTGTAACATCTTTAGGTATGGATGGACGAAAACTTCCTTATATGTGACAAAGGCTCGCAACCCACATTACAACAACTGATCAGTTCGATCAAGTCTAGTGATCATTGGTTTAGTGAACTTTTCAGTAGATCAAATATTCGACGCATCGCCTGTTTCTGGGAAATTATCGCCACTCAAGCCTTCTTGTTGCGGCTCAATAGTTACATTTGATTTCAGCCAAATTTCGCACGTTACTCATTGCGGGCCTTCTTAGTCTTCAATGTCTGTATCGGTTCTTGGAGACATCAGAGTTCATACTTGTCGCTGGTGCGATAGATTCCTTCTTGACTTCAGTAGTACGTTCTTAGAGATTCAGCCTGTCCGAAAGAATAACTTGGATGTCTTGACGCGGGATATTGTAATCCCAATGGGATACAAAGGATGCCTATCCACTTGCAGTCCTGATAATGGAACTTTAGAAGAGCTTATATCAGCTGCTGCCGCCGATGGATGCCTATTCGCTCAAAATGTTGTTCAACCGTTTAAATTCACCCATAAAAACGAACATGTGCAGGAAGTATTTAGCTGGACATGGGGAATCGAACTCATTGGAGAAACTTCAACCGTCCTTTTACAGCTTTATGCTACCTGGGGTGAGGCCTGAATGTTCCTGTGTCTCGAAGTTAGGATTGAGTTACAGGCTGAATAATTGAACAGCAAAGAACACGCCGCATATAACAACTCCTATCAGTAGTGGTGTTTTACGCTCCCCAGTAAATACGCTGTATCGTGTCTCGAATTGGATCCAGACATGTGAGCAGTCACATTCTGAATGCAAACAGCAGACAGCAACCAATTACGTGCCAAAGCGTCTTTTAGAAATCTTTCAGCTTGGTCTAAAGTTAAGCGTTCGGCTGGTATCGCTAGACAGAGCTGTTCCATATACGGCTCTTAGTTATTGCTGGGGTACCAAGCAACGAACGACGTGCACTCGATTTACCGAGTCAAGCTGGAAAGACTCCGGCATTCCTTGGGATGAAATACCAGAAACAATACTCGACGCGATCCTCGTCACGTCTCAGCTGGATATGAAATATCTCTGGGTCGACGCCTTCTGTATTGTCCAGGATGATGAACTGGATATGGAAACACAGATTGCTCAGATGCCACATATCTACAACAACGCCGTAATTACTGTGTCTGCACACAACGCTGAGTCCGTGAATGAAGGATTCCTTAATAGGGAGCTGCTGCCCATTGTTTACTTCGGGGAGTTATATGCGATCCGCGCCCGCGGATTCATCCTTGCACAGGACAAAGTAATTCTTACGAACCACAGAGAAATTACACCCCTAAAGGGCACTTTCTGTCCAGAGCCACTTGATAGGAGAGGCTGGGTCCTGCAGGAGTCACTCTTGAGCAGACGCTGGTTGAAATTTACTTCCGGCGCGATCGAATGGCAGTGTCAAAGGAAACTTCCTATCGATTTTGAGGAAGCCAAGGCATCCTACGCGTTTCAGAATCTGCCATTACATCCAACGATATCTCAAATGCGTCACCGGGCGAACTTCAACTACATTATGCACACCGGTAAACTATATTTTGAAAATGGGCTTGGTCATTACGAGGAGATACCTTCGTTGGACTTCGACCAGCCCAACGAATACCCTTGGCAGTCGCTCGTCAAGGAATACACAAGCCGTTCTCTTAGCCTTGTGAAAGATAGGTCGCTTGCTATATCCGGTATAGCGGAGCAAATTGGGACAAGAACGGGCGACAAGTATTGTGCAGGCCTTTGGAAGTCCTGCCTCGTAGATCAGTTAGCATGGTTTGCGATTGCGTGCCATGAGATGTATCCAGAGGACCGGTCTTTGCTCGGAACAGATCCAGATAAGATACTGGCGCCGTCATGGTCCTGGTTTTCAATATCAGCGCCCGTTGAGTTCCGCGTTGACAATGTGCTCTTCACCTTGGAGATTATAGACGTGACGATGAAGCTTGCTCACAAAGAGGCTCCATTTGGCAATGTAGAATCCGGCCGCCTCACAGTTCAAGGGCTAGTCAGGAATATGAATGACACAGATCGTCAACATTGTGCTGACCTCGGCTTTTCCCTAAACAAGCCAATCACTAAGAGAAGCGGACGTATAATACATTTGAAACTAGGACAATATCGAAAGTCCTCTGAGAAATCCGATCCTTCAGCGATTTGCTTGAATCTTCAAAATAAATATGAGCACACGTGGACACGCGTCGGATTATCTATGCAGCCAGACCGAGGTTGGTCCGAGCCTCACATCCTAACCATCATATAGAGTATGTTTGGGGGGCAATGACCTTTTTAGGAGTTCGACTTTTGCCAAATTTCAGGCCTGCTATAGCGGTGCTGTCAGTGCTGGAGGAATGCACGAGTCCGTCACAAATTAGAGTATGGCCGTGAGACATCAGCGCAAAGCGTAGATGCGGACAATGATACAGGCCAAACAAAGCACTAATCGTTTCTTCAATTTGCTTCTTGTACTCTGGAGGATAGCCTTGCGGTTGACCTTCTGCACGCTAGACGTCAAGCCATTCCTCGTTAGATATCTCTGAATGCGGGATACGTTTATTACGGTACTTGATCAAGGACAGATGCTACTCTGAGTAGCATATGATATGTTTAGTTAGAATAAACCGAGTCTTACCTTTTCAAGATGTTTATAAAAGCCGGGAAGGAATTTGGCGACCTCGAGTTCGGGCATTTGTAATTGATAATATCCCAATGACCCTATGATTTGCAAGGTTGGAAACCTAAATATAAGTCAGCCCTAAAGCTTCAAAATTCTTTTAGGGAGCTCTTTTCCGGAACCTTCTGTTGGAAATGGTGGAAACAGGGGACGGTACTGTTACCCCTGTGGTTAGTAATCTCCGCATTGATCCGGCGCTAGTGGATGGGTATTTACCCTTCGCCCACTTCTTTCCTTCCTTCTTCATCCGTATGCTCTACCTACTACATAGTTTAGTCAAATATATCTGTATGCCTATCTACCCTCGTGTCCTCGTATACCAAGACCTTCCTAAAAGGATCGCGACTAGCAGATTATGCCCGCATAGGAAAAGTCCGGGGAGACGGAGCCTGGAAGAGGATGTTGTAAAGGTGGCTGGCAACATGATTGTATTGATGATTGATTGATTGATTGATTGATTGATTCATACGCGGATCCAGGAGCCTAAGGCCACCTATGCCGAAGTAGCTAACTATTCGCCAATCTAAGCAGGGGTAGTCAACCCTAAATCTCACAAATCCATCCCAACTTTATAGGCAAACAAAACAAAAAGACAAGTAAAATATTATAACTGTAGCGCCTCATCTGCATCCTCAACTTCAGCTACAAAACCCCGGGCCCCCCTGGGCTCCTCGCCCGCCCCCTTCCGAGCCTTCTACCCAAGTTGCCCTATTGGCAACGCATTAATTTGAAGTAAATTCCCCCAAAACTCCCTGAGGTGACTGCCCCTTCTATTGCTTCGATCCGCGGCCCAAATTCTTTGCCCTTGCACTCACGACCCACATCACCGGGTGCGTTTTGCCTGAAATACCAGCTGAGTGCTGACTTGCCGTCGTCAATCTTTCAGACGTTCCATGGGGACGCCCCCAAATTGGCCAAGAAGGCGCGCTCATATCACGAATCTAGCAGCTTCTTTTGCCAACTTGGGCGTACTGAGAATTTGCTTCAGGTCTTGCACCCGAGAACCCTTCCATATTGTATCCAGACGGATGCGCTGATGAATAGAGCATTCGGTCAGGATGTGTTTGACCGTCTGTCTACCCCATCCACACGGGCACTCTCCTGATTCGACTCTTCCGATGCTGAAAAGATAGTTCCTCAGACCTATCTTCCTCGTGCGGAGCTGAACCAGCACTGAGCTCAGGGCTCGATGCAGACCTATGTGTAAGCGAAGCGTGACTCTTGCCGATACTTCGATGAGCTTTCTTGTTATGGACCTCACTTTTTCCTCCCGCCACTGCGTCTCCCAGTCCAAGACTATTCTCTTTCTGAGAGTCATTTTGACGAACGATCGCAGCGTCGCAAAGGGAATAGATATCGTTGGCGGGATGGGTGGGAACCAGAGGTTCTCGCGCCAGCCTGTGGCCTGCTTTGCCGCCCTGTCCGCCATTTCGTTCCCCGGCACCCCAATGTGCGCGGGAATCCAGTGAACTCTGACATCGATACCACTTCATCGAAGAAGGTTCATCTTGATAGCCAATATACGAAGTATTCCTTGACCCGACTGTGTGTCTGACTCCGAGGAAGATGTGATTGCTGCCTGATTATCCGTAAAGATGATCAGAGAGATTCTGTGCCTTAGATGTTGCGCAGCGATGAAAGTAGCTAACACTAGACCGTGCAGTTCGGCTGCATAAACAGTGGCTTTGATGTCGTTTCCCACTAAGGAATTTCTCTCTATTCTCAGGCTGAACACTACTGCCGTCGCCCCGACTTTGCCATTGATAGCGCTGCCGTCCGTGTACACTATTAGAAGCCTCGAATCCTTGATGATCTCATCATGTTCCTTGAGAGCAATGTTCTTATCTTCAGCTATTCTGTACTTTGTGAGCATCCTTCAGAGTGAAGCTACTCAGGGTCGAATTCTTTTCATTGACTCAAGCGTCTCAAGATCTACTCTGCCTTGTGCATCGTATCTCTCTTTCAGCTTGCGAAGCAAGCTTCAGTATCTGAAATTGCCTTTCGTGACTCTGAAGTGTTGCCTAGTCTCTGCTATTTGATCATATACTTGACTTGTTCTGAGTCGAATAAGGGTTTCTTCGAAAGTCTTCTCTAACATCTGCTTGACAGACATCAAATATAGCTTCACATTCAGTGCTGATTCTGAGGTGTTTCTGAAGATCTTCGCGATCATTCGCGTTGCTCGTCTTTGAACAGAGATCAGTGTCTTCATGACTGCGTTTTCTAGTTTCACTGTGTCGAAGCCTTTCTCTGAACTGTATCAAAGTGAGCATGCATACAGAGCTTTAGAAATCACGCAGGTCTGATAAATTCTGCGCAAGTTTAGAGCGTTTGCTTCTCATGTTGATCTTCTCAGACTATTGAGTACGTTGAGCGCCTGAGAGACTCTCTTTTCCACGCGTCTAAGATGGGGAAATTATCTCAGCTTCTTATTCAGAAGAACTTCTAGATAGATTTCAGTGTCTCGTGATTCAATAGTGTGCTCCTTCAGATGCAGAGTATCATCTTCAGATGATGATCGTGTCTTTGTAGATTTCTTGAAGTGTAGAAGCTGAAACTTAGTCGATGCAAATTTGCTTGCGTGTTTTTGAGATCAAGGATGTTTCCTTGCCTTAAATAGACTCTCTATCTTTCTGCAGTTGATCTTCGTCGATGATTCTGTGACTATCTTTGCGACGTTATCTATGTATTTCAGATTTATCATGCTGTAATTCTTCTCTTCCTTCATCAGATCTGCGTTGTAGAAAAGGTAAAATAAGAATGAGATGAGTGATTCTTGCGAAATGCCTGTGCTCGTTTCAAAGGTCTCTGAGATGAACTTCGAAAGCAAGATGATTGTGCTGCGATTTGATAGAAAGCTGAGTATTCAGTTGATCATGTTGTTGTCTATTCTTCTTTTTCTGAGGTTATGAATAAGTCTCGTGTGAAATAGGTTGTCAAACGCTCTCATTATGTTCAGAAGCAACATCGTAGCTATCTTCTTTCTTAATCATGTTGCATGTATTGTTTTCATTAGCATCTGAAGAGCGAGCTCTGTCCCTTTAGCCTTTCGCCCCCTCATGTGTCTGCGAGGTAGCAGCTCAAACTCTTCCGCTGCGAAGCTTATGCGCGTCGTCAATATGCTTTCCAGAGCCTTACCTAATGTGTTGAGAAGAGCTATCGATCTGTATGTCTTGAGTTGAGTGTAGTCTCCCTTGACTGATTTGCGAAGTATCACTGTCTTTGATTCGCGAAACAGCTTTGGGTGATACTATAGAGTTCAGCACGCATTGTACAAGAATAGAAAAAGAGGTAGAATGACTGACAGAGCCACCTTGAGCACCCCATTAGGTGTGCCTTTGGCTTGCTCTCTGCTTCGCCTCAGGCCCTCATTCTGAGGTAGTTGAATTCTCGTAGCTCTTGATGTATCGACATGCGCATACTGTCCTCTCAGACTATATAGATAGTCTCATTCAGCTTCGAAAGCTGACAGTAACTGTTATTATATACCACGCCTCACGAGATTCACTCGCTTCGCGTTGCCATCAAGAATCTTCCCTATTCAGATCGATCATATCTTGCAGAGATTGCTATTAGTACGTCTCTGACCAGGCAGTATACTATAGTGTTTTCGCCTCTACTAACCAAAGAACGCTATATTAAACGCTTGACTATGCCTGTCTTGAAATCTAAATTCGCTTTTAGCTGATGACTGCAGAGAAAGACTTGAACTTTCAGAAGGTATAGAAGCCGATATTAACAGGTTTCTTGCGTTTAATAGTTCACGAACCTCAGAGATGCTCTGTTCAGTAGCTAGCAGACTAATGCATTCACTGATAGAGATCAGCTTCGGTCTACGACGTCAACACGTAGTAGTTATTGATCGGATGGTTTTTATAAGCCAGTTTCTCTGTTGTCGCTGAACGCGATTCAGCATGTTCTTTCTGTCAGAAGATATTCATGTTGATATTCAGAGAATTGCTCGTGTCGAAACTTCGCTGCTTTTAGCTAATAACTGCAAGAAGAAACTTGAACTCTCAGAAAGCAGAAAGATCAATATTAACGATACGTCTTCTGACTATCAGTATTAACGATATGTTTCTGACATCTCTTGCAATCAGAATTCCATTTTAGATCTCTTCTCTATCAGAATGTGCTCGTGTCGAAACTTCGCTGCTATTTCAGCTAATGACTGCGAGGAGAAACTTGAATCTTCAGGAAGCAGAAAGATCGATATTAACGATATGTCTCTAATAACTTTTGCCGGCCTGTCAACGCGTCAAATGAGGCTTAGCCTTCAGTCGATGACTGTATAGATGAACTTGAATCATCAAAGATATGACTGACAATTAACGCGTTCTAGCCTCTTAAATCTCTTGTTCGACGCGATTTAAAGTCTAAAACAATACGTCAACGCGTCTGCTATTCTACCTGTACGTGTATATATTTGACCTATTTCTCGATGAGAACTTCAGTGATCATCGTGGTGAGAACGTAGGTCAAAGGGTGAGAAGAACGTCGATTGTATTGATGAGAATTTCAGAATCTTGACAAGATTCGTAATATTCCCTGAAACTAAGCCTAATCTAGTATAGTTATTGACTTTTTGAGTTAGGTCTACCCTAGCTCTAGCCTATCGCCGGAAGCATCTGATCAGATATTCAACAGCGTTATTTTCTGCGCCTGATTAAGAGTCGAACCCTTCATATACTTCATCGTCGCCTGCCTCTCAGCTCTTCGTTCAGTACTCATTCTTATTCTTCCTCATAGCTTTCTCTTACACATTCGCTTCACCATCGCCTCGAGTCAAAAGCAGCAGCAGAAACGCATACCTAGCGACGCGCAGACTTTCAATTTGTCTGCTTTGTCGACAAAGACGAGTTTTTCTTCACGCAAGTTTACGCTAGCGATGACTTTCGAATGATCTCGAACAGAAAGATTAGTTACAAGACGACTGATGAGAATGATCAGAGCTGCTTCTTTGATAGTGAAAGCTCGAGAAAATATTTGAAGAAGAAAATGCTCTCGCATTCTCTGTTCGAGGGGCACAGAGAGCTTAATCGAGTCTTCAAGTAAAACATTTCGCCACTAATTCAAGATCTTGACGATACTGGCAGAAAGAAAGGGGCAGGGGAAATATTACGCGCGTTTGTACGTTGGTACTTTTACTTTGTTTTGATGAAACTCATGAATCGCGAATAGATTTTCCCTAGAATTAACCTACGCTACTGTGAATGTCAAATTCTAAGTATATAATATATCACAATAAGAAGCTACTGAGGCTGATTGTTTTGTATTTCATCAAATGCGTCTGAAGACTGACGGCAGCTAACTAGAAAAAGAATTTTTGGCAATTCATTTCGAGCGTTGAGTAAGACTCTCTCGTCTCTATCGAGCAGAGCATGATGACACAAAGAACGAACTCGATAGACAGACAAGATAGATGGCAAGCGTGATTCTCTATAGAGCTGAATGATCGTGTCACATCTTTTGTCTTCTAGAAGTCACATGAATATTTTCTCTTGAATCTTCATAGATTCTTCTTGAATCATCGATTGTTAGATAGTCAATGCAGTATTAGACATTAGCTTATTGATCATTCATTTATTTTATTACAAAGTGACGTGCTAATACTGTGAAGACGCTGATATTCTAGCGACTGCAACGAAATAAAGTTATTAGAGCAATGACAAAAGATCTTGAGAGCGCAACTTAACGATGCACATTACGAGTAGCATCACTTTCGCTAGAGGCGAAATCTATCTTCATTTAGATGTAGTTTGCTAACAAATACATGTAGATTTTTCATCATAAATAACATTTTATTCTATTACGAATGTCGATTCAATAAGTCTCTTTTGTTGAGACTTTCTTTCATTCAATGTTGCTGTTGTCATCAAATTAGACTTAGATCTCTTTCTCACTGACTTCAAAGTCACTATCTTCAACGTAGAATCACAAAGACGACGTTTAGACTGAGACTTCTGCTTTCATACAGTTGTTTTCTTCACTGCATAATCAGATTTAGTTGTTCTAGTCATTACAAATGAGACGAAAGAGAGTGAAGATTCATTGAGAGTTGTAGTAGTAATACTAGTAGTAGTAGTTGATGTAAGATTTTTATCATCTTTTAATCTATCTTGAAGCTTGAACGTCATAATGACGAAGAATGAAGCGAAGAATGAGAAAAAGTTCAATGACAGTGAGACTGTAGTCTCACTGTTCTCAGTCTCACTGTTCTTCTTTTGTTTATTTCTTTGCTTAGCAGTCTCACTGTTCTTCTTTTATTTATCTCTTTGCTTAGCATCTTGTTGCTTAGCATTTCGCTTAGCTGCTTTCGCTGCAGTCAAAGCTTGAGCATTGACTCTATCATGTTTCTTCTTTTGACAAAGCTTAACTCAAACTTCTTTTCTTGTAGAAGATGATTTTGAAAGCATCATGAAAAGTCTCTGATTCATCTTCTGCAGTCTCTCATGTTGTCATGAGACGAAGTCTCATCTTTCAATGACTCATGAAACAGTATTGATTTGATTACATCTTAAAGTTTACGAAGATATTAGCTACTATTGATAGAGATTTCTCGAGCATGACTCAGTTGCATCTTCAGAATTCATGAGAATATTGACTATCATTTATAAAGATTTCTTGAACGAAGTTTTCTTCTTCATCTTTTTACTCATCTTTTCACCTCTTTTCTAAACGAGAGCATTTATATAGAAACATATCTATTTATTTATCTATTTATCTAGTCATCTGTATTTAGTCTATCTTCTAAATCTATCTATCTACTAAATCAATCATTGCATGTATTCATGCTCGCTCTGTTGATTTCAAAGCTCTTTATATTGCATCTGTACTTTATTTCTTGACATTGAAGCTTAACATGAAAATATCATTTTCATGATATTGAGTAAAGCAGTGATGAAACAACAGAAAGCAACATGTTCATCTCTGCAACAATGAATGCATTGATGAACAACTTAAGCGAGCTGAATATGAATGCATCAATCAGCTTGAGTTAGCTAATAATCTTTTCTTCAAAGACTAGAAAACAGCTGCTATAAATATTTGATTCAAAAGATTGACATATAACTCAGACATTGAGACTCATGCTTAAAGAGTGAAAGAAAAAATCAAAGAAGCAGAAAGCTCAACTATATAAGCAAATACAGACTATGTATGTTGAAGCTGAAGAGAACAAAGCTTAAGCTCAGAAAGAGCTGAATCTAAAGAAAGCTTGAACTCAAGAGAAAGCTCAAACTCAAAAGAAAACTTGAACTAAAAAGATAGCTTAAGAAGAAATGAGACACTTGAAGCTACTCAATGATGATGATGATTTGAACAAGATACATTGAATGTGTAAGCGAAAAATGACTCGTCAATGAGTCATAAAGCTTGTTTGATCTGAATGATTTAATTCAACTTCATCTGCTTCAACTGTTTCTTAAGAATTTATTTCATTATCAGCTTAAAAGTTTATCATTTTCTCAACTTAATCATCTTCTTCATCTGCTTCGTCTGTTCAAGAAACTTGAGAATTCGTTCAGTTGTTAGCTTGAAAGCTCACTGTTTCTCTTTCTCATTCTTTGTTTAAATTTTTGACTTCATCTACAAGCTCATTCTTTCACTCGTCATCTATTTGAAATTTGCAGCGATTCTATTCTTAAATCGCTTCTCTTTTTTCAGTCTCTTCGATTTTCACTTCAATCTCTGTCTCATCTGCTTAATTGTTTGTTTGAGATGCTAGAGATTTATGTTGAAAACTTAAGCAAAGACTTTTTGCTTCTTCATCTCATTTCTCGTCATGTATCTATTTCTCTCATGACTCATCTTGTGACTCATTTCGTAGTTCATCTTGCTACTAATCAGTTTAAGTTTCTCATTGAATGCTCATTTGAAATATTTTTGTTTTCTCATTTAAATCATTTGCTTGAATTTTTTCTTGTGATTCATTTATTCTCTCATTCTCTATTCTTTCATCTCATGACTCATCTGCAAAAATATCTTCTAATGACTCATTTTAAAGCTCATCTTGTGACTCATTTATTAAATCATGTTTACTCATGAAGAATTTATACATCATGTTTCATAAACTCAGCGAGAAAGAACACATGTTACAAAGTCAAAGACAATGCATCTTTTTCAAGCTTACATACTTGATTTTGCTCTTTATCTCTGTCTCATCATCACATTCTTTAAAGCGATTTCTTCAAAGATTAAAGATGAAACTATCTTTCTGAATTCAATAAATATAGTCAATCAGAATTTTACAGACTCAGATTTGTTAAATGCAAAGATCATGTGTTTGAATTTTAATATTACTCAATTTTATTTTCATTTTTAATATATAAGAAATAAAAAATAAGAAAGAAGAAAGAAAATGATTTCATAAGAAACAAAATAGTTTCATAAGAAAAATAAGAAAATAAGAAAAAAATAATAATAATAATAATAATTCATACATTCTTGTGACATTGATTAAATCGACTCATGAAAAAATCTATGCTATGTGTGTCAAATGAACAAAACTTTCTGAAGTAGAAAATCGCTCGCTGTTTATACAACTGCTACACGCAGTCGAGACGATAAAACTGAGACTATGTATCAAATTTGTTTATGATGATTGCACGTTAGAGAATGAGTGTTCTTGTCATTCTAAACTGCTTTAGCAGCTTCATTTTCATTATCATTCTTGCTGTTGCTCTGAGACTTCTCGTGATTGAGACAATGACTTGATAGTTTGTGAAGTTGACGTCTTGCAGCATATTTAATCAAAGATGCGTTCAATTCAAGCAATGCATCAGAATATGCTTGACTGTCTGATGACTTTATTCGCAGTTGCATCAAAAGTTATTCGCGCTTGACACGTTTCTTGAGTGCAAATAAACATTCAGTTCTATGCGTTCAATTCTGATATGAGTTGCAAGAATGCTTTCAATCTTCTGAAGATTATCTTGCATTCTTACTGACTTCTTGAATAGATGAAATCTTTGAGCGAGAAATGCATTAATGTCTGCAATGCATTTTTTGTAGTTTTCTCATTGAAGATTTCATTGACTTTTATGAAACTATGCAATTGCACGTTCACTCATTTGAATTAACGTTAAAAGATTGAGTCATCTGCATTTAAATTGTATCTTTGCTTCTTTGCAAATTGAAACATTCAGAAACATCATTTTTTTGAGATTGAAAAGCGAGAAATGAATCTATTAGTTTTTATCAGATGAGCACATATGATCTTGCATGCTCATCGAGTCTTCTGTGTTCTATCGTTGATTCAACTGCGTAGTGTGACTTGATTCTGTAGCTTGTTCAGATGAACATGTAGCGAAAATGTATATGTTTTGACTTTCAGCGTTTCGATGTTCACTTTTCTGAAGACATCAATCACATGATGCAACGCTTGATTTTGAAAAGTTTCTAGCCTTTGTTTCATACTCAACAATTTCTCTTCTTTATCACATTGATGTCATATCAATGCTTCAAACGTCATTCTCGATCTTATCATCGCTGAGTATATTTGTCTTGCTTTTGCGAATGTAGTTTCTCAGATGAAAATCTCAAGTCAACTAAGCGTCAGCATCTTGATGACGTGACTCGCTTCTATTTGACGAAGATGCAAATTTCATTGTAGTTTCGTGTTTAGTTGCACTTCAAGAACTTGTACGTTCAATTTCAACTTTATTACTGAGTTTTTTATGTGTAAACTGACTGTCATGTTGAATCTTTTTGACATACAAATGAAGTGTGTGAGTTTGTATTTCTTTGAAACGAACATAGCATCATGAGTTTGAGCTCACTTTGCACAGATGTTGTATGCTTGACTCAGTGATTTGCAGATTGATTCTGTGATTTTGTCATAGATCAGAATATTGATGTCATTTATAAAGTTAAGCACTTCGATTTTGATTTCTAGAGCTTTGCATTTTTCTATTAAGCTTGCGTTAAAGAATAGAAAGAGAATCGATGATATGAGAAATCTCTGCAATATGTCAGCGTTTACTCATTGCATTGCGCTGATTTGCTCATCAAACGTCAGCGATGACTCTCTGTTCTTCAGAAAGCTGCAAGTTCATTCAATTATGTAGTTTAATGTTCTTCTCATTCTTAGAGTATGCAGAAGTCTAATGTGCAAGACATGATTGAACGTCTCAATAACATCTAGATTAAGCATGAAGATTACGTACTTGATTTTACAGTCTTATACTGCATGTACTTGTTCTACTAGTAGATTCAGCGCTGAGATCATGAATTACTTGCATCTCACTCTCATTTGAGCATTTGAAAGCATGTGATGAGTTTCAGTAACATCACTTAATCTTTTGATCATGATTAATTTCAGTATCTTATTCATAATGTTTAGCAAAGCAATAAGTCAATATGTTTTCAAGTCAATGTAATTGCTCTTTTTTAATTTGCGTAGTACTATTGTCTGAGCTTTTTTGAACTGCTTCGAATGATATTTGTGAGTTACATATGCATTGAACAAATTAATTAGTATCAAATTCAGTTCTGTTAAGCTCACTTGAAGCGCTCTATTTGAAATTTCAAATGCGTTTGATGCTTTGTTGACTTTTACTCGTCAAATCATCTGTCTCATCTCATCTTGCAATAAGACTGAATTGAACGACATTGCAGCAATATAAACGACTTTGAAATGTCGCTGATGTCTGTCTGAGACAATGATGAAAAGAACTTCTTTTGTAGCATCTTTGTTTTTTCTTCGAATGAATCTGCTATGTGATCGAAATCGTCGCTCTTTAGTGACGAAAACTGTGAAAGTTTCTTGAGTAATTGACTTTCGATTCTGACTTATTTTGCAAAGCGTCAAATCAATTTCAATTCGTTGCTCAGCTCATGCATCTGTGATTTAAAATGTAAACATTTTATTTCTTTAATGATCTTGTTTTTGTGATCGTTATGTTTCAGATAGTCATTTCATGCTTTTAAAGTACTCTGCATTTTTCATATGATTTGTAGTCATTGCAATTTCATCACAACTTTCAAGCAGATCTGATTTCAAAAGTCTCATGCTTAATTCAACAACTTTGCTCAAGAGATAAACTTCTTGATGATCTCTTGTAACATATAAGTGATCTCAACTACTCTGTCATCTATCGCTGTCTTGTTGTCAAGAAAATGATCGACGAGAAGATGTATTCTTAAATGAGCGTTTAGTGCTTCTGTGTTCATTTTCTTTCATAATCGATGAGTCGTGAGCTGCATGAAAGATGTGCATAGACACAACTTCGTGATAATCGAAAGATGATCAGATTTCTAATGTAAATCAGTTTTCATCTTGCATTTATATATCATGAATTGAATTTTCTCACTGTCAAATGCTAGATTTATTGTTGTGAGCTGATTATGAGTCTCTCTAGTAATTGTGTCTGATTCAAGCAGTAACTTTAGTCTTGTGTTCATAATGATGTTTAGTAAAGCATCAGTCACTATGTGATGAGTAAAGCATCTTCTGCCTTCTCAGTGTGAATGATATAGATTGAAATCTTCTACAATTAACTGTTTGCAGTCATCTTTGATTAGTTTGTTCAGATGAGAAATAGTAAATGATTCTTTTGTAAAGATGATAAACAGCGAGCATAAATTGTAAACGTTTATGAGTCGTAGCATCTATATCTCGTCTTTCGAGTTGCTAGTTTGTAACTTGATTAAGCAGATGTTCAATTCAATGATTTTCATTACTCATTGATTGAATTTTAAATACTTGTTGACATAAATGCATGTTCTTGCTTGAAATAATGAGTTTCTCACTAGATAAAAGAAGTTGTAAGTCAAGCTAAACATCTGTAAAACGTTAATGTTGCAATCTTGTTTTTGAATAACTATTATGTCAAATTTACGAACTTCTCTGTTTATTAGAAATGATTTCTGAATTTTCAATGACTTTCTGATGTTGTATTGTAGAATTTGCAGAAAGATTTGATTTGTCATAAAGTTATCTGTAGCTGTTGTTGATTCTGTGCAGAAGCAGCTTTTTGTATGCTTTTAATCATCAAGAATTTTTCACATTTTTTGATTTAACATTTTTATGTCTGTTCAGACATCATGTCTTCTGAGTCGTTAATCACGCATGAAGAGCAATCAACTCATCTCTTCTTGACTTTCATCACTTATTATGTTGACTCATCAATGTCTCAACTGTCTGTCGTCATCAAGACATTCATTGAACTCAATGAGTTTGTTGAACTCATGAAATTCATTGAACTCAAGAAGTTCAGAAAGAAAGAAGAGAATGAGCAATTATCTTTTAATGCTTTGATGTATTTGATTGATCTGTTTCAAAAGATTTCTTCTGATTGCTTTATCTGTAGTTTTCACTTGAGACATAAACATCTTCAGAATTCATGACTATCGTTGCAGTTTGCACATTGTCTTTTATTCATCAACACAACGCATTTCTTGATGTGATGTTTGTCTGCGCATTTAAAGCAACACTTTTCGTTTTTGCAGAATTTAGTTATATGATCAAAATCGAAGCATTTATAGCATTGTGTGATACAACAGTTCTTTTTAAACAACTTGCATAAGCATTCTTGATATGAGTTCAGCATGTTTACGTTTAACAGTCAATTCATCATCGTTTTGATCATGATCTTTACGATGAGCAATGAGTGAATCTTTTCACTCTCAACTATCTTCTTGAATCAAGCTATTCTCAGCATCTTTAGATTTTCATGAAGTCTCACGTTGTTTCTTACCAGTCTTTTGATGATCATCTTCTGATTGCTTGTGTTCAATGTGATGCATACATCATGTGCTAATATCATGAAGCTTCTACGCATTACATGCGCTGAGCTTGCGATTTTCTTCACTCATGTCTGAAACTTTTCTAGAGCTGCTTGAACTTTCAAACTCATCATGTGAAGTGCAATGTCTTCGCTTTCAAGCTTGCAAAGTGACACTATTAAATCTCATTGCATCATTGACATGTTTGTGATTTCTTGAAAGATTTGATCAATCAATCTCTTTTGTATCTTTTTCATCTCTTTTCTCTTCACTATTTTCACTAGAATCTCGCGTCTCTTACAAAGTGATGACAAATCATCTCTGAGTCACTGCTTCTTCATTGTTGCTTCTTCTCTTACTACATCAACTCATAATGATGTTTCAAATGTGAAATACGTATTTTCTTGCATTTATAATTGTTTATTAAGAAGTTGAATGAATGTCTTCAACTTCTGTACATTCTGCATGATGAATGCATCTTGACTTTCAATCTTTCTTTCTGAAATGTTTTGAAGATGTCAAATCAGCTTTAAGATCACTTCTTTTCATGAATAATCTTTGTTCTTCTCTTTCTCTAACGTTGATGTCTGTGTTAATAAATCAATGATGCTGATAACTTTTATCTCGTCATTGCATAAGCATTTAAATCTCGCGTCGCTGTCTTTCTGCAATAAGTTAACGCTGCTTGCAATCATCATTGAATCAGCATTACTGCTGCTCATGAAATTCATCATCATTTATTCGTTTACTTAATCTTTTCTCTCTTGTTTATAATGCTCTTTTCAAAAGTTCATTTTGCGCGCGTTGTGATTGTTGATTTTTATAAGAAAGAAATAAGAAAATGAGAAACTGTACAGTTAAATATTCAGTGACAGAGTAGCTCATCTACTATCTCGTAAGATCATGCAACTATTTAAAACATCTCATCGCTCTCATATAACTTATCATTCGATTGTACAGTTGAATATTCAATGACAGAGTAGCTCATCTACTATCTTATAAGATCATGCAACTATTTCATACATTTCATTGCTCTCAATTTATCATTGATTTAGTGATTACTATCTCATTTGATTGAAGCTTGCTTTAATTATTACGCAATGAACTCACTAGCATTCACTGTGTAATGATTAAAGTTAGATTTTAATGACTTTATTTATTTTCATCATGTTCTGTTGCAAGCATGCATCTCTGATATCTCTGATTAGCCTAATTAGTCTGATTAGTCTAACATAAGCTAGTATAAAGCTGTGAGTAGAACTGTTGTTGACACGCTAGCGATTTAACGTGTCTTCGTGAGTAAAACTCACGTCGTGTTGCATCTTCTTTCTACTTCAGCTTTAAACTTCTAGTTAGAATACACTCATATGATTCGCTTTATGCAGACTCATAACATTAGTTCAAAGCTCATCAATTTTGCTATTGACGTGTAAATGATATAAAAACAAGTTACATCATCAAACTTGAATCAGAATTGAAACTCAAAAATCGAGCTCAGAAAGCTTGTTAGAAATCAAGAAATTTCTAGAACAGAAGAACAGAAGAACATGAACATGTTGCTTTTTGACTATGAAATGATCAAGATCAGCATCAATAAAGAGCTGAATGCTTGAATAATCAATAAAAGAACAGATAACATCATCATCTTTATCAAGTACATGACTCATCAGCATGACATTGAAATTGAAACTCACAATTAGACTGATCGCAACGAGTCGAGTCATCGAGATCGAATTAAGTTCTCGACTCATCATGACTCAATTCAAGTCAGAATTCTTGACTTGAGTATTTGAGTTAAATCGAGATGTTTGACTCAAGTATTTAAGTTGAGTCAGAGAATTGAAATTGAGTATCGACTCGAAATTTTCGACTCGACTCGTCAAGACATGAAGATAGATAGATAGATATTTTATTATGACTTTCTATTATGACTCTCTATCATGACTTTCTATCAAATAGCCTTCATGTTTTTCTATCATAGCTTTTTTATCATAGCTTTTCTTCATGACTTCTTTTCATGACTCTCTATCATAGCTTTCTATCATAGCTCTTTATCATAGTTCTCTATCATAGTTTTCTATCAAACGATCTTCATGTTTCTCTTCATGTTTTTCTTCATATTTCTCTTCATGTTTTTCTTTATGTTCTTCTTTATGACTTTCTATCAAAAAGATAATGCAAAAAGATAATGCAAAGGCGAAAAAACCGGAAAAATTTCTATATTTAGCTCTCTTGACGTCATATTCAATTGCTTGATGAGTCAAGTTGAGTCAGCGAGTTCTGACTCGACTCGAGATCGATATCAAGTCGAGTTGAGATATTCAACCTGAGTATTCAAATTGAATCGAGATGTTTAACTCAAGTACTTGAATCGAGTCAGAATGTAGATATGAAAACTCGGCTTAATGATCAGTCTACTCATAATGACATGATTCAGATGTTAAAAGATGTCAACAAGATAAACATTAAGTTAAAGACTACTCAAATGACGTTGAATACTATAAGAACGCGTCTGCAGAAAGAGATGAAAGACAAGAATGTAATTATACATCATTTAAAGACTGCATCAAGTCAACAAAGCACTTTGATTTTGAAAGATTGATTCTTGAAGTCAATTAAACTATCTGATTCGTCTTTGTTTAGACTGATCACATTGAGTCGAGTACTCAAGTTCAAGTCGAGTACTCAACTCGTCAAGATTCAATTTGAGTCAGAATTCTTGATTCAAGTATTTGAGTCGAGTCAGAAGATTCAACTCAAGTATTCAAGTTGAGTCAGAAGATTGAGATCGAGTATTGACTTGAAATTTCCGATTCAACTCGTCAAGACATGAAGATAGATAGATAGATATTCTATTATGACTTTCTATTATGACTTTCTATTATGACTTTCTATCATGACTTTCTATCAAATAGTCTTCATGTTTTTCTATCATAGCTTCTCTTCATGACTTTTCTTCATGACTCTTCTTCATGACTTTTCTTCATGACTTTTCTTCATGACTTTTCTTCATGACTTTTCTTCATGACTCTCTATCAAACAGTCTTCATAGTTTCCCGTTATGACTTTCTATCATAGCTCTCTATCATAGTTCTCTATCAAAGCTCTCTATCAAACAATCTTCATGTTTTTCTTCATGTTTTTCTTCATGTTTCCCTTCATGTTTCTCTTTATGACTTTCTATCAAAAAGATAATGCAAAAAGATAATGCAAAGGCGAAAAACCGGAAAAATTTAGCTCTTTTGACGTTATATTCAATTTCTTGACGAGTTGAGTTGAAAACTCAAATCGAGTATCGACTTGAAGTCAATATCAGATCGAGTCAGAATGTTGAAATCAAGTATTTAAGTCGAGTTAGAAGATTGATATTGAGTACTTGAGTCGAGTTAGAAGATTGATATCGAAACTTGACTCAATGATCAGTCTATCTTTGTTTGAAGATTCAAGACAGAATGTGAATAATTGATTGTTTCAAATGTGAAACAAGCTGAAAATGAACAAGAATCATTTTTCTATCAAAGAATTGAAGATTGCATATGTGAAAAGTCGAGTCGATGAAACGATGATCAAACACATAGCATCTTAAATGAGAGATGCAATCACAAACTCATTTCTAAAAGCAGAAAAGATGTTGTTGATCATAAACAAGATGTACAATGATTTCAATTGACATCATATGACTCAACAACAGTTCTTAAAGCTGTATCAAAATAAGATCTTCTTTCATGACTTTTGAATGAAATTTCAACAATTCAGTGCAGAATTAAAATACAATAATAAGACTTTATTAAATGATTTGCAGCATAAAATCAGTTCAGATTTTCAACGAGCAACGCTCAATGAATGAATCATTGATTTGAATAAATTTGTTGACATCTGCATATTGTTACGAGTGTATCAAGATCATAAGACTGACAAGGCTGAAACTTTAATCAATTCACAGAGTACACTAATGCTTACTCTGCGAATTGATTAGAGCTAGTCTGCGTTTCTATTTGAGTCTCTTTGTTTTCTCAACATCTCTTTGTGTTATTAAACATTTCTTTTTCGTCATCACTCTACATCACATCTTTACCTGCGTCATCTTGTTTTCTTTGAGCCTAGCGCAGTCTCAGAATATTAGTATATATAGAAGTTTTGATACTCAGTTTCTTCTGTATTCTTAATATTCAGTTATAACTATCTTTAAAGATCAAGCACTATCAACTCTGATCTTCATTGATTGTATCATCTAGGCACAATTCTGACATTATATTAAGAATTCGTTAATCACACGATAAATGTTAGAGATTTGCCTAGAGTGAGTCAGATAGAAGTGTCATTTAACTAGAAGATAAATGCTAAGAAAGAAAGATAGCTACAGAAAAGAAGCTGACTACATATGTATGTTTCTCAGTCGACGCTAGACTCAATAGAAACTAGTCAAGATGACGAAGCGCGAATAAATCTGACAAGACTAGAAGACTGAGTCTGACAAGGCTAGAATCGTGACATTACTCTCTTTCTTCGACGATTCATGTTCGCATGAATGTATTTTCTGCTCGATTCAATTGATTGCTCAATCATGATTTCACAGACTCAGACTCATTAAATTCTGATTGACTGAATAGTCGAAAGCGCTTCTAGCGCGATTTATTCGAATATCAAATATGAAAATCATCAACTATCTTCTGAGCATTCATAAATTCGTTGTCATCAGCGTTGTATCAATTGAGATCATTGTCATCGTCATTTCATTTGACTTTATACTGAAGTCGTCTTCGATATCAACGAAAATTTAATATATCGTCGATTTTTCATTCGTCTTCGTCGTTTATCACTATTGACTTGAGAGACTCGTTCTTTTGATCAGGCAAGAAGTCATCGATGACGAGATGAAGTAGATCAGAGTGAAATACATCATGAATACGCATAGTCTCTGATAATTTCAACTTATATAACGAGTCGATAAAATTTAGATTGATGAAGAAATCGAGCATTTTGTCGTCTAGCTTCTTGAAAGATCTCGCTGTAATGATGTTTCGTTCGTTCAGAAACATCTTTGATTCAATCTCATAATCAACTTCTTTTCTATGCTTATTAACTTGTTGAATCATTTGTTTCCTTGTTTTGACTAGAGATTCGCGAGCAAACATCAAGATCTTGTTTATATGTTCAGATATATTCTCGACTTTAGCCGCTTGCAAGTATTCACGAAAGCTTTTATATTCAATTGTATCGAGTTCGAAGCTCATATGAGAATGAAAGTCTTTGTTTAGAAAGAAAGAAATCGAGAAGATGACTGAGAACAGAGCATTATTGTTGACAAACTCAATCATGAGTAGTAGCTTAGCTCAGTCATTCTGCATGTACAAACAGAAGAATCGAAAATATCTTTTAATGTTCTAATTGACTCGTTCACTTTGATCGTCGATTTGAGAGTGATAGACAGTGAATAGTTGAAGATTAATGCTCAGTTTTTTGCAAAGAAACTTTCATAGAATGAAGGTAAATTGAGAGCTTCGATTCAAAACAATGAAATTGAGTAAACTGTGTATTTGATATATTCATTGAAGCATTAGCTCAGCTGTTTTTTCTGCTGTAATTTCTTCATCATCAGTAGAACAAGAAATATAGTGTCGTTTCTTTAACAGTTTACATATTACTGTTAGTATAATGTTTTTGCCTTCAGAAGAGAATAGATCGATGATGAAATTCATGACTATGTAAGATTCAGCTTGACTGAAGACTATCAACAAGCGAAGATGACTAGTCAACTTGACTCAATTAATGTTGATCGCTAGAGAACAAGAAGATTAAGCAGGAAAAAAAGAATAAATAGATTGTTTTCTCTTCTGTTTTTCTCATCATCTCTTTCTGTTTCTTCATTTCTTAGAATTCAGTCAGAAACGCGCTTTTGCATCTGCTACTCACTTTGCTACTCACTTTGCTACTCACTTTGCTACTCACTTTGCCATTCACACTGCTACTCACTGCTACTCACTGCTACTCACTGCTATTCACTGCTGTCATCGCTATTCACTGCTGCAACTGTTATCTCATTTGCTATTCACTACTGTCATCACTGTCAATGATCGCTTCTACTCGTCGTCAGAATCGCGTCAACGTCGACGTCATCGTCGCTGTCAGCAAAAGGCGAAGTCGTCATCGCTTTCCCTTTTCTCATGTGTTTCGCTCTCGCTCGTCTGCATCATCGTCGTCATTCTCGTCAAGTTCATCTGTCTCTTCAAGTTCTCTTTCTTCAAGTGCTTTCTTGAAAGAGATCGACTCAAAACAAATCATTGAAACATCAATTACTCTCGTCATGTGACAGAGAATTAAAGACATTCATCAAGTGAATATAAAACACAAGCTGAAACAGAAGCTTCAACAACTAAAAGCTCAGAGTACAGCGCTGAATCAGTCGAGAAACAACTCAGTGACAGAGAGCACTATCAGTCAAACGTCAGATACTATTCTTTCAAGTGATTCTTGCATTTAAACAATAATATTTTGCTACCTCTTTATTAATATCACTCAACTGATTCTCATCTTCAAAAACGAATTTCAAGTCGTCAATATCTTCAAGCTGATCAACATTCATATATCAAACTCGCTTAACAAACAAGATTTGCAACTATCATGATTCAATGAGCTTCGAGCTCATGATGATGACGTCACTCAGCAGAATCTTAAGAACATGATCTTCTTTATACGCTGTCTAGAAGTATATAATCAATGTCTCATCGAGACAATCAATGATCAATTGAGACATTCTCTGCAAGCAAGCTTAGCTTGATACGTCGACTATCTGCTGAAGCTTCACCTGCATTATATCTTTGAATCTCTACGAATCTTTCACTTTCACTTTCATGAGATTTATATGATAAAAGAAGTCAATGATTTGAACAAGTAATATAACGCTGAAGATGAATTGATTGATTGAGCACTAATAAAGAAAACATCTGCTATCGTTTTTCAGACGAAATATCAGAGTCAGAGAGTCAGAAAACAGTTCTACGACTTTAGATTTCAAGAGAGAAGCACATTGTCTTCAATATGCAACAAGTTTAACGTCAACAGCTGCATTTATTCTGATTGCACATATCAGCATATCTGCAGCGAATGTGATGAGACTCACGCTGCTATCAATTGCAAAACATTGAATTTAAACAGTCAATTAATTGAAAGAAAATGACGTTGAATTTTGATCTCACTGATATCAATATCGAAATTCTTTTCATATCAACTCATGAAGATTGACGAAGTTCTTCTAGCGCACAGAGACTCTCTAAACGCAAGCGCATGACAAACACAACTAGTCAAACATTCTGATAATATATATGTTCAAATGCTGCTGTTTATCATTGAACATGAAGCAAAAATTAAATATTAAGATCTCAATCAACTGATTTTGAGCGAGAATCTTTTCTCAACAAACGAAGCTTCAGATACTCTTCAAGTCGATTTGACGCAGCAAGTTTGCTGTGATCGACTAATCAAGATTCATCATGTTTCTCATCGCTTTATATTCTCATCATTAAGACTAGTATCAACGAGAAACGATCGCTGACGTTGAATACATCATCTATTGTATTCAAAAGAAAGATCAGTCAACTGCTTCATTCTTGAGAACTGAGAATCAATTGAATATTTCATCTTTGATCAAGTCATCATCGCTTTATGTGATGTCGATTGAAATGCAGTTCTCATTAAAAGAAATCTGATCGACGTCTTTTGTCATGTGTCGATAGCAACATCAGATCACTGACTGCTCGATTTCTTCTGAAAAGATAAGTACTGAATAGATCGCTTTCTTCTCTTTGATTTACGCACGTCATCATATCTGTTTGACCTTTTCGCTAAAGATCTTTGCTGAATGCTCATAGTTACTCTGCAATAAGATTTAATAATACACTATCTGAATGACTTTCTAGTTATACAAGCGAACATGATCGAAGCTTGTAAATACGAAAGCGATTTCGATGATCTGTGCGCTCAGTTAGAATTTAGCATTAATCTTAAAAAGAATCTTATCAACATCACGTGCATCTTTTTAAACATTGAGCTTGACTCAATTAATATGATAGCTCGTCTATCATCTGACAAGCATCAAAAGACAATTCAGCTCGTCAACAGCACGCTTACAAAGAGCTCTTTATCATACGAGAAGTTACAGATGCTACTAAACTTTCTGTCATTTGTTGCAAAGATTGTAGTTTCTGAAAGAGTTTTTCTCAGACGAATGTTCAATGATTTAATCGTCATCAAATCACGTAAGCAGCGCATCAATTACTCAATGTGACAAGATTTACTATGATGAAAGACGTTTCTTTCAAAGTGAAACAATGTACATCTACTTCGCAAACGCGAATTCAGACATTTTTTATATCTCTGAATCAACGCTTCAGATTTGCACAACATGAAGAACTACTATCTGCATCATTTCGATCTATCATCAGCTGTTAGTCAAACATTTTCTAATCGATTTAACACGCGCTTGAGTGACAAGCATATCAATGTCAAAGAAATGACGACAGTGCTTCAAGCTTTGACAGCATGACTTTCCGTTTTCGCGAGATGCAACCTCACTATATATGACAACAACGTAGCTGTTGTCATTGACATTAACAAGATCTTCATGCGCGAAGAAGCAATGCTGCATCTGCGACGAATAGTCTTGCTGACGACTGCGCATGATATTTGCATACATGCTCTGTGAATTTCAACTCATGAAAATCGTCTAGCTGATTTGCTTTCCCGAGCGAAGTTCAGTACTATTGCTGACGAGTTTTCTCAGCTAACTACACTTCAGTCAATCAGCGCGAGTCGTCAAGCTTCTGATACAGCGAGATTCTTCTTGATCGCTCAACAGTCAAATATCTTTGATGAGATCTAGCAACGTTCATCAGAGATATCTACGATACAGTCAAAAGAAGCTACTTCATGTTCTGCTTCTTGATCATCAGAGTCAAATATTCAGCTTCAATCTCAAATCTGACCAGCTGATCAGTGAATCTAGAAGACAAGATGATCAAAGTCAAAATCATTAAGATTTATCTCATTTATCTATGATCACATCACATTGACGTTGAATATTCTGATATCAAGATCAAGACATTTCATCACTCTACATTACAGCAAATCGTAGTTGAAATTCGAAGACTTCAAGACGATGATCAGACTCGTAAGCGAAGATTTATAACATAAGATTTACTGCTGCTATTGCTACGTCAATTTGATCAATCTATCATTGAAGAGACAATATGACATGCGTCATTCTGTCTGACGTTTGCGAACTTTCTGCGCATGAGCGAGTTTACATGAAGTCAATTAAATAAAACATCTGACTTCAAACAGTGACATTTAATCAGAAGTTCAATTATCTTTTAGAATGATTCTTTGCAACTCATTTTATTAAGCTTCAAAATCGATTCTTTCAGACGTGAGATGACATTGATCATCGCTGTCGTTGACGACGAAGCGTGCGTTAAAAACTCACTCGTCAACCTGTTTTCAAAGTTTTCTGCATCTCTGCTGATGCTTCTGTTTGACTCAGAATATTCATACACACGAATTCACATCATCGAAGTTCTGCGTAGAACGCTAGTCATACTGAACATAGAAGATCGCTATTCAGATCACTTCTTTCGTCGAGATGCTGCTATCTCAGCTCGTTAAGCAGAGCTTTTGAAGAATGAAATTCAGCTGTTAGAAAGATGAAAGTTCAACAGCTATTGCTTATACATTGAAGCTCATTCTAGCTACATACTAAATGTTTCTAGAAGACATCAAAGATAGTCACTTTCAATCAGTTGACTAAAGTCAGCTCTCGTCGATCTCGATACTTCGTATCAACGTTTCTGAGGTTTGAAAGTGCTTGACATCTCAGAGCGACTTTCGAGGCAAATTTTAGCTCTGAAGATCGTCAGAGATCATCAAGTTTGCTCAAACACATATAATATATATTCGTTCAAACGAAGATGATGCTCGATAGTCTTTCATCACTGTTCAAGTATAAGTAGAGAATGTAGTAATTCATTGAATTTATCTCGAGAAGCTTTTAATCGCTGACAAATGTAGCAGTTTTGAATATATCTATTTATTGTCTTTCGCATTGAGAGTCAATAGTAGTATCTTCTTATTGCTTTCATCGTTCTAAGAATTTCAAAATGATCAATAGAAGATTGATCATGAACTTTTCAAATTAGCTTCATTTGAAGATGCTCATCGAAGAAAATTTATAGAAGATCATCTCGATATAGTATTTCGTTCTGAACTCGACAATCTCTTAATTTAGTATCTTTGTATTGAGCTTCATCTTTTGATACAACTTCACGAAGTAGAACACAATTCTCGTTGATTCTATTAACTTCTAGAATCAATCAATAAATTGATTCATCATTCTCTTTCTTCTTCAGATCAGCGATTTTCATTCGATTCAACGTCAGAATCGTAGTTCGCTGATAGCAACATCATTCATTCTCAAGACTTCTAGAAACTGAATTAACTCAATGAGTCAATGCATTGACTTTGATGTTTTATTTGTCTGAGCGATACATGATTTTGAAGTTGAAGTCAACAAGCTTTTGAATTCAGCGCATCTGACGTCTACTCAGCTCTTTATTCTTCATTAATGACGTCAGAGCTTGATGATCAATGAACATCTTGATTGATAGCTCAGTCAATTTCAGCTCAGATCATCAATGCTTGAATGCTTGAATGATCGCTAGTAGCTTCTTGTCATAAATCTCGTAATTGCACTCAGCGAGACTCAGATTCTTGCTGTAGTAAATCATCAAATGCAATGTTTCTTCGTCATCATACTGAGAAAATATGTCATTGTTGACGTAGTCGAATGAGTCTGTTTCAAGAATAGTCTCTTTATTCTGATCAAAATGACGAAGAATAGATGCTTCAGTTATTTGTTTCTTCATATGATCAAAGATCGTTTAACAAGCGTGATCTCATTCAAATATCATCTTTTTTTGAGTGAGTTGAATCATTGATTGAACAATCTTCGAGAAGTTCTTTATAAAGCGACGATAGAAATTGCAGAAGTCAATAAAGAACTGCATCTGAGTAAGATTTGTAGAAGTAGATCATTTGACAACTGCTTGTATCTTTGAAGAGTTCATCTTCAGTTTCTCAATGAATAGCAATAGTTCTAAAAAGCTGATCTCTTGAACGTGAAACTTGCATTTGTTTATATTCATCTGTAGATCGATCTCTCGTAGTTTATATAAAACTAGTCGTACGTGTTTCTTATGTTTCTTCAGTGTTTTGCTGTAAATGATAATGTCATCTAGATAGATCTGACAAAACTGATGTAGATAATCAAACAGCACGTCATTCATATAGTGTTGATAGAAAGTCAAGTTGTTGATTAATTTGAAAGACATCACGTGATATTTGTAGAAATCAAAAGAGATAATAAAGATAGTTAAATCTTCGCTCTTTGAATGCATGCGTAGTTTGTTGAAGACAACTATTATATTCAATCGAGTCAGATACTTGCTATCTTGAATATGAGCGAGAGTTTCGTCTATTAAGAATAGAAAGTAGCGATCTCGTTTGATCAAAGCATTGAGCTTTCTATAATCGACGCAGAAACGCAGACTATCATCTTTCTTTTCGATGAATAGTATAAGCGAAGCGTATAAGATTGAGCTAGAAGATATAAAGCTTTTATTCAGATGTTTAATCAGATAATTCTTCATCTTTTGAAGCTTGTAATCAAACATATGATAGAGACGACTTTGAGAAAACATTCTCTCGTCGATCAACTCAATTTTATGATCATAGAGTTGATGAGAAGATAGTTAATCAGTCATCGCTCAATCAAACACGTCTAGATAGTCATGATATTTCGAAGAAAGCTTAGCTTTGACTTCTTTCAAGATCTCTTTATGTGAAAGCTCTTGTAGATTTACATCTTCGAGTTTATTTCTAGCTGTTTTTAGAAGTCAATCGATTTTTGTGATAATGATCATGAAAGTAGTCACATTCGACCGTTTGACTAGTGATCTATATGCTGCAGTCTCTATCATTGCTATGTTTATTGAATTGAAAGACGAAGCAAAGTTAACTGAATTAGATGATTTCACGATTTTACTGAATGAAGATGACTTCTCGCTGAGTCGAGTGATGACAGAAGAGATAAATCTCTTTAGTATTTGAGTAGAAATTGAACTCTTCTGTTCTATCGTGATTTTCTTGCTCGAAAGAACAGTCGAATGAGCTTTGATAGAAGCTTTGATATGAGCTTCGAAACTAGAAAATTGAAGACAATCATCTCTCATATCAATAGTCATCTTGATCTTGTTCATTCATGTTTTTTCAAGAATCATCTGATGCTGACTCAATCGAGTAATCAGCATAAAGACGAAACGTTTCATATGATCTTGAACAGTTAGATTCAAATAAATTGCATGAATAATGAGCTTTTTTGCATAATGATCATTGAATTCTCTTATTGACTTGAGCTTGATTAAAGATAACGATTCAATTTGCAAATGATCACAAACATTCTGCGCGATTAATTCATCAATGAACGAATAGTCAGCTGCTTCAATGTTAATTAATGACTTTAATGAGTAACTAATTTTATTGCTAGATAGTACATATTCAGTAGTCAAAGATTTCAAGACAAAGAGATCATCTGATGAACTCATTGTTGAAGAAATTAACACATCTTTCATCGCGTCTTTGATGAAAGTCACTAGTTTTTTGCCTCATTCTTTGATTTCTCTGTAAATAATTTCTTCTCTTTTTTCAACATGACGATCTCATTGAGGCAAGAGATGAATGCACAAGATGTTGAAGTACTAGTCTTCAGCTGAAAGCAGTTCTTTGAAAGATGACTCGATACTTTGCAGTTGAAGCAGATGATTGACATTCTTGATCATTTAGATTCAAGAGTGAAAAAAGTAGCGAGTTGAACATAGCTAGTAATCGAGACTGATGCTGATGTCAACGAAGAAACAAAACGTTTTTTCGAAGCTGCTATCAATTTGACTGTTTATTGCTCGTCACGTAGCTGATAATTGACTCATTGTTTATTATTCACTCTCTGAAGAAAAGTCTTGAGTCAATCAAGCGAGCTAAACTCTATGAGGCAAACTGACAAAGCGTTCTGCAGATGATTGTTGATTTTATTCTGTAGATTGTTCATCAGAGTTCAATCATCATAGTCAAGAAAGCTGAATATCTTTGTGAATTTGAAGTAGAAGAAGCTGAACGACTTATTGCTCTGCTTCAACGCATTGTATTCGCAACAACACTTTCAATTTCTATTCTGATCATCATATATTTCGTTCAAATGTTTCAGCAGTTTCGTCAGTGATAAATAGAGTGAGAGAGCATTGATACGACGCTTTGCATAGATCTGCTCGTCAGCATCGTTATCTAGTCTGAATGTCACATAGACAATATGAAGCTTTTCAATAGAGTAATGATTCGCGTTAACGTCAAGCTTGTCAGATATCTTGATGGTTCAGCTCTTTCAAGTAGATTCATCTGTGTCGATGAAGATAGGTAAATTCGGAAATTTGATTGACTTGTGATGATCATTCTTGTTATCGAATAAAGTGAATGACTCTTATGAGCTTCGAGAGCGTTGATTGACTTCAGAGATCAATGAAGTCTCTTTCTGATTGACTTGATGCTTGACTGACTGAGTCTCTTGACGAGACATAGATTGATCAGCTTGACGTTGTTTCGCTTTGAAGTTCAATCGCTCGCTTTGTAGCTGATTGATCTTTTCTTCTAGCTCATCATTCTTTTCAAAAGCGACTTCTAGTTGTTTCGCTCTCTTTTTGTGATCATCTTGTACGAGAATTCAGTGCTCGTTGAGCTGTAGAGTCAGATCTCGCTGACTTCGAAGCTCATTCAGCATATTGATAATTTGATTGAGCTGATTTGCGACTCATTAACACAATTGTTTCTTGTTCTTTATATTTCATAATGTTGTAGCTTCTTCAGTCTCGACTGAGACATCGATGAGTAGAAGTGAGACTCTTCTATTGACAGTACTTCTAAGCAGATGAGCTGTTCAAGACTCAACTGACTTGACGTTGCATGTCATGATGATAGTAGATAGAAGTTGTTGAGGTAAAAATAAATGAGAGATTAATGTTTTGATTTGATGCAAATTCAAAAAAGCTCTTGTGAATTTTCTGATAATAGCTGATTGCAATATTCGAAGAATTTCTTGCGAATAGAATGATAAAAATGAATGTAGAATCGAAGAATTTCTTGCGAATTTTCTGAATAAACGAAGTAGATTATTTCGTATCATCTACATGTTAATAGCAGAGTAGTTGATGAGCATTTATCTAATGTGAGAGATCTGTCTAGAGCGAGTCAGATAGAAGTGTCATTTAACTAGAAGATAAATGCTAAGAAAGAAAGATAGCTACAGAAAAGAAGCTGGCTACATATGTGTGTTTCTCAGCCGACGCTAGACTCAATAGAGACTAGTTAAGATGACGAAGCGAGAATAAATCTAGCAAGGCTAGAAGACTGAGTCTGACAAGACTAGAATCATGACAATACTGATTTCATTACTCATTCAATCAACTTGTACAGATGAATCGAGTCTAAAGAAATTTGTTTATCTGATTATTCAATCTTGAAAGACAAGAACAACATCAGGAAATTCATAGAATCAACAAGAACATATGATCATTGAATTTCTAGAAGATCTATCGCTTATTCAGTACGCATTCATTCAAAATCGATTAATAGAATTTATGATAAAGAATTTTCGTGAATTGCTAGAGAATCAAATCGATCAAGAGAATTATGATAAAGAATCTTCGTGAATTGCTTCAAGATCAATCATCTTCACAAACATCTTCTTTGTTGAACAAACATTCGTCTTTCTTCATAAAACTACTGAGCTTCGTTCTTCGTTCAGTTCAAATCAATTCTCATCTTCTTTACTATGACATTTAAGAACACATCTAATAAAGATTAAGCTTTCGCTGATCTCTCGCAATAAAGACGTTCACAAGCTTTCTCTTCTATCATTGACTCACAACACGCTTCTTTATTCATTGCTTTCAACAAATCAAAAGCTGAAATCATTATACTCAATGACACAGTCAATGTAATCATCATTGCTCTCTTGATTGTCATCTACTTCGAACGATCTAAATATCACAAAATACTCGACTCTTCGATGTTCACTGATGAAAAGAATTCTACTTGAAAGAACTGATCTCTTGACATACGAGAGAAGTTAGCAATGAACGTTGACATCTTTTCAAATGAACTTTACAAGCTGAGCTACATTAACTGTCAACTAGCAGATGACGTTGTTGAAGTCACTTAAGTCAGATGCAATTTCAACTGTAACAATTTCTATCTGACTGTCAATGAACTTCTAAAGAAACTAGCTCAATCGTTTCATGATTCTGATAAGAAAGACAACTATCGTAGAGAATATATTAATCTGATTCAAGAATCAAAGAAATTCAGCGATTTCTTTAATCAGTTTCAACGACTATACATTTATCTAAAGTATCAGAAGAACGTACTAGTCATTGATCTAAAGAATAAAATAAATTCTCATCTTTGAATCTTTTGAACAGCTCAGATGAAGTCACTCATTAAGCTATCAGATATTTGAAACTATCTGATTCGCTTAAACAATGAACATAGAGCGGTTTGAAAGATCAAGAACAAACTACTCAAACATGATGATTCAAAGATCATCATTTCTAAAGCAATTATTGCTGTTCAGTCTTCTGCTTTGAAGTCTGACTGATCAAAGTGTCAGAATCGTGTCTAGATGAGTCAATCAGCGAAAGTCAGAATTGAATAGTGCTTGATCTTTAAAGATAGCTATAACTGAATATTAAGAATACAGAAGAAGATGAGTACAAAAGCTTCTATTTAAGTAATATTCAGAGACTGCGCTAAGCTTGAAGAGAATGTGTTTGTGACATGAGTAGAATGTAATGTAGAAAGAAAAATGATGTTGAACAAAGAGATGTTGATGAAAGAAAATAGAGACTGAGTCAGATCTGAGTTAAATCTGAGTCAGATCTGAGCTAAAGACACTGACTAGCTTTATTCAGTCTTGATACACTCGTAACATTACTTTTCTTTTCGAAAATTCATGTTTACATAAATGTCGCTCGTTTGCTTGCTTTCTTATTGAGTTATTTCAATACTAGCGTGACTTTCTTAAATAGAACATATGAAATTCATTCAAAACTTTCTTGAAGTCATTGAATTCATCTTTATTGACATAGTATTATTCATCATCTTTATCTAGATCTTTTCATTTGATCTTGTACTGTATTTGATCTTGATAGCGTCTGAAGTTCAGAATGTCATCTACTTTTCAGTGTTCATCATCATCATCATCAATAATGATAAGTCTGAAAGATTCTGCATGCTGTTCTGATAAAGAGTCTTCTGAATACAATCGCAGTAACTTTGAGCTGAACATCAAATGAAGATGCTTCATGCTGACTGATAAATGAAGATGATAGAAGATTTTCGCTTTGACAGTAATTTGATACAATTCTAGTTGTTTGTCTTTCAAATCTTTGCATGATCTCGTGATTTTAACGTTTCTGAAGAATAGTCAAACTCAGTCATTTATCTCATAAATGACGTCTCGTCTATGTTTATTAATCTGTGCTTCAATGATCAGCTTCGTCTTTTTCAATTGTTGATGATTGAAGCTCAGTAACTTTTTCATTCAAATGATAATATCATCTGCTTTTCTAGCTTTCAATCGTTCATGAGTGATTTCGTAGTCAGTCATATCTGAATCGAAACTCATTCGAGAGTGAAAATCTTTATTGAAGTAGAAAGAAATCATTGAGATGATTGAGAAGATATTGAAATTGTCGCTGAATTTCATCATAGATATTTATTTGACTCAGACGTTCTGCATATAATTGCAGTAGATTCTAAGTTCGCGTTCAACGTCTTGATTGACTCATTTCGTCTGATCGTTGATCTTTAAATGATAGACTGTGAATAAACTAGCTGTGATTCTCAGTCGCTTGCAAAGACTCTTTCACATAGTTGATATGAATTGAGAGTCTCTGTTTGAAACAATAGAACTGAATAAATCATGCAGTCGATAAACGTTTTATAGCATGATTCAAATCGTTTCTTCAACTGAGATGTCATTGTCTTTTTAATGACAGAAAACATAGTGATTTTCTTTGATGAAACGACATATGATTGTGCAAATGACGTTATAGTCTTCTGACAGAGATAGTTCAGTGATGAAGTTCATAGCTATATCTTTTCAGCGTTTCTGTGAAATTGAAAGAGAATGATGAAGTTCATTGATGCTATTTCTAGAAGCTTTGCTTCGCTGACAAGCATGACAGTTTTGAATGTATCATCGAATAGTAACTTGATGATCTGATCAATAGTAGAAACGCTGAACTAGATCAATGATTCGTTTATTATTGAGATGAGAGATTGAAGATTGATCATGCACTTCTTGTAGTAATTTCGTGTGCATGTTTTCAAAGACTCACAGTAGATCTTTTCTAAATAGAACGTCGTTAATGATTTTGCAGTCTTTCAATTTAGTGATATGAAATTTGAGCTTGTTTTCGTTTATAGCTTGTCTATATTTGTTGCAGAGCTCATCAGTTTGATTAATCATACATACTTGATGATAGAGATTTGCTTTCGATTCAACAGATAAAACATCAACTCTATCGAGAATCAGAATAGTCTGAAAATAATCTTCAAGACGCTGAGCTAATTCAGAGACGTTCGCTAGAGACATTCTGATTAGAGCATCAATCTTAGTATTCATTTTGCCTGATCTAAAGATAATCTGAAAGTTGAACTTCGATAGAATGTTCAGATAATTAACTTGTTGTCAACTCAACTGTTTGTTTTTCATGAAGATTTTCAAAGTCTGATGATTGATAAATATCTGAATGAGTAGTTCAGTGCACTTCAGCTCAAGTCATCAATGTTCAAAGCATTGAATAATGACTAGCAATTTCTTGTCATAGATGTGATAATTGATTTCAGCAAGAATCATGCTTTTGCTGTAGAAGATCATCGAATAAAGAACTTTCTCATCATTGTACTGAGATAGTATTTCATCTTTTACATAGTTTGAAGCATTAATCTTCAGAATAGCTTGTTGTTTGAAATCGAAGTGACGAAGTACTGAGATCAAACTGACTTGTTTCTTTAGATTGTCAAAGACTTAAACACAGACATTGTTTTAAACAAAAAACGTGTTCTTTTTAATCAGCTGAGTGAATAATTTGACTAGCTTCGAAAAGTTCTTAATGAAACGACGATAGAAGTTAACAAATCTCACGAAGCTCTGAATTTCTTTTAGATTGATCGAAGTGATTCAGCTGACTATAACTGTCACTTTGCTAAGATTCATACGAAGATCTAGTTCTGATACAATGACTTCTAGAAAGACAGTCTCTTCTACATTGAATTTGCACTTTCGAATATTCATCTGCAGTTCAGCTTCACGTAGTCAACTCAATACTAGTTTGACGTGATCTTTATGTTTCTTTTTCGTTTTGCTATAAATGAGAATGTCATCTAGATAAACTTGGTAAAAGTCGTTCAGAAAGTTTCATAAAATGTCATTCATATATTGCTGAAATGAGATTGATTCATTAGTCAGTTCAAAGAGTAGCATCTTATATTTATATGCTTTTAAAGCAGTGATAAAAGTGATGTAATTCTCATTATCGAGATGCATTTGAAGTTTGTTGAACATTGATATGATATTCAATCTCATTAGATGCTTGCAACTCACTATCTTTTCAATGATCTCGTCTATTAGCGATAGAGAATATCTATTTCTTTTGAAAATGACATTTAACTTTCAATAGTTCACGCAGAATCAAAGATCTTCATTTGCTTTGAGAATGAATAAAACGGGAAAGAAATAGAGAGTCTGACTAGAAGTGATGAATCTCTTTGACAGATTCTCGTTTAAGTACTTCTTTATCTTCAGAAGTTTGACAGAAAACATTCAATAAACTGAACAGCAAGAGAACGTTGAATCATTGATGAGTTCAATTTTATGATCGTAGAAGCAATGAAAAGGCAGTTTATTTGATTGAGCTCGATTAAAAACATCTAGAAACTCATGATATTTTGATGACAGCTTTGCTTTAATATCTTTCAAATTCTGAGTCGTTTTATTGATTGAATTAACGTTTAAAGCGTTCAAATTGCACTGAGTATTGTACGTGATTTCTCTATCAATATCAGTCATGAATAGAGCAAAGACTTCAGTCTGATTCTTCTTTAATTGATTCAGTAGAGTTTTGAACGAAGCTGCATCTATGCTTCGAATCGAGAATGATTCTTTCTTAGTCATAGTTGAAGCAGATTGTTTGAGCATAATAAAAGTCTTAGTCTGAATGATAAAAGAGAACAAAGTTGATCGCGATCAACTTGAGTGCTTTGAATTGAGAGAAATTGAAAAAATCGAAATAGAAGTATTTAATTGATTCGAAAAAACAATGACGTCGTTTTGCATATTCAATAATATTTCGTTTTTGTTCATTCAGAACTTACTCAATATGACTTCATGATGATCAATATCAGCTATCAGCATTGACACAGTCAATTTCTTATGACTTTTGATGATGAGATTGAGTAGAATTTTATGAATGATGATCTTCTTAAATATCTTTTCATCATAGTCTCTTATTAACTTCTCTTTTGTCAATGATATAGATTGAATTTCTAGTTTCTCGCATACTCTATTGACTAGATTAGCATGTATGAGTATATGAGTGACTGAATCACTGTCTATCAGAGAACGAAGGCTAAAAGATTGATTCTGAGAGTTGAGAAAGATGTCAATTAGAAATGACTTTTCAAAGTAATTCTCTTCTGATAGAATTTTATTTAGTTTGCACAAAGATATAATCTTTATCTCTTCAATGACTTTTGAAGAGATGACTAGTTTTTTGAATCGAAATTCGAATTGAAATTGAATCAATCATATTCATCGTTCACTGCATTGATTCTAGTAGGTCAATCAAGACACTCTCTAGAGCTATGATCTGATTTATGACATATGAAACAGATTTCAACTAAAACGTCTGCTTTCTTGACGCTAGTTAAAATCGCGTAACGCGACTTTAGATGATCAGATTTTGAATGATTGACTGACTGAGTAACAACAGCTTTATGAAAGATGATCTTTGACAGATCATCGATGCATTTGATGAGATTGACTTTGTTCTTGATTTCTTGAATGACTCGCTGATTATTATTCAAATGAATCAGATAGAAATGAATCTTTTTGAGAGAATTAGATTGAACTAATTGATCTATTCAAACGAATCGAAGACAAGAGTTTATTTTATCTTTCAGATCAACAATCAGTTGCTTTTCGTGATACTTCAGATAGAAAGATAATCGTTGAAACTGAGTGTAGAACTCGCTGAACTTCTTTGATTCTTGAATCAAGTTGTAGTATTTTCTACGAAAGTTGACTTTCTTATCTGAATCATTGAACAACTCAGCTAGTTCTTTCAAAAGATCATCGACAATCTTATAAAGAT